>ERZ773181.708-NODE-708-length-33906-cov-29.199492_pt1 | contig 33906 bp, 34 predicted proteins | sample MGYA00581001_ERZ773181 | MGnify/ENA primary metagenome ERZ773181 (study PRJEB29015, sample SAMEA2737780) | human gut metagenome | biome: human gut; feature: human-associated habitat; material: faeces | place: China | collected 2012 ...
CTCACAGCCTGCGTCAGGCCGCTCCTCAGCGTTGCCCTGTTTGGCTGCAATTTTAGTATTGTCAGAAATTTGGCGATTATTGCGTTTACACGGTTTATTTTTCGGAACCAGTTCACTTTCTGATTTTGAATTGAGCTCATCTAATGCTTCCAATAACGTCAACATTACAATACACCTCCTTGCTCATAGCCATATATTACCTTAGTCTGTCCACTTTCTTCGCCAGGCCATCCGGATATGTTGTAAGCTTTGAACGCGTCAGTTAACAAAATTTGAAGGTGTTCTTTATCGTTTAGCAATCCTTTCGGGAAATCAATACGTGTTATTTTCCAACAAACTTGTTGTTCATGAATACTCTTTATTGCTTGAACAGGTATCGGATTTGATTTATACATAAAGATAAATTCCTCTATATCATTATTCGTGTCATGATGGTTATAGCAATGTGCTAACCATGTTTCAGAATTTTTGTCAATAGTTAAGTACAGGGGCATGATACCTTCTGTCGTGTCCCTAAAGCTCCCGTATGGGTTCTTAATCTTTTTCTTAGCCAGTTCCTCTCTTTGCGTTGGAGTTAGCTTTTCATTAACAAATGTCATAGTCTAAACCTCACAATAATAAAAGTATTTAAGGGTAATTTAAAGAGAACCCATATGAAAACTCTTGCTTATCACACAGAAATGTGAGATAATAGATCTGTACAGTCAGAGGGTGCTGTTCACCTCCTTGAAGCTTGGCTTCCAAAGAAAGCGTAGCACCTCTTTCCAAAGAACATGGATATAAATAAATTAATTATCTTCCCTCAATCTTTCAATAATACTTTTCTCTGAAACATATTTATATGCAGCAATAGGAACAGATACGCATATTATCAGAATTAGAACAATTACTAGCGAAACAATTAAATATGGATAATTGAAGATAGCATAATCGGCAAGCTTTGTTGATAAATTTCCAATTGCAAAAATAACAGCATTTCCAACTGTTAAAATAAGCAAAACAACAAAACCACCGTAATATATTCCTTCGTATGCAAGAAGTTTGTATACTTGTCTTTTTGTCATTCCGATACTTTCCATTACTGCAAATTCATTCTTTCTTGTTAAAAGTCCTACAAGCATAACATTTATGAAATTAACGATGCCTATAAGCAGCAAAACAAAACTTATTCCTATTGTTAAAACTTTCATTGAAAAAATTGCTGATTTAAAACTTTTAATTGTTTCCGACTTTGATTCAATATGTGATTTTGAAGGAACACACTTGCTGTTTAATGCAAGATTTTTTATTTCAGAACTTACAGCAGTCTCATCTTCCGGATCACATTTTACAGATATTTTGGAAACCCACTTTTCATCAGCAAGTTCATCAATAAATTTATCACTTACAAGAATTATATCAGGTAAGCCCATAACAGTCCAGCCTGAATCATAATTAAGAGATTCAATATCATCTTCTGTTGTAAGACATAATCCGACTTTTGTCTTTTTGGTTTTTCCTGTTTTTATATTTTTTAACTCAATTGTTTTTCCAACCATTTCTTTGCTTAATGATGCGTCAGACATAGTTCCGATCAAACATTCTTCACCATTTTCAAATTTATCAATATCAATTTTCTTTTTTGATTTACTGTTGAAATTTTCGGCAGTTTTTCTGTCTATTCCTGCAACAGAAATTGTAAAATCAGGTTTTTCTCCTGAATCATTTCCTTTTTCAAATAAATCGGCAATTTCATCTTCTGATGAATAATTATATAATTTTGCATAATCTTTAAAGAAAGGCATATATGAATCTCTGTTATATACCGCATCAATATTGCCTTTTATCGTGATAAAAGTGTCTGTATTTGGAATATTTTTAATATCTTTCGCAAATTTATACGAGTCGGCGGCTTTTTCAGGATCTGTAATTTTAAAATCATCATCACTGTCATTAGTTGAAACTGAAAAATCAAATGGGAAATATGATTTACTGTAATTTTCAAGGTCAAGACAATTTAAAAATGTTTGTGTGGTTAAAAGTGCAATTATTCCTAAAGTAAGCGAAATCAAAACAATAGATGTACGTTTTTTATTGCGTGATATGTTTCTGAATGCCATTTTATAAATTTTTCCGCCGTCATCTGCCTTATGCGATTTTATCTTTCCCGAAACTGTTCCATTATATTTCATTGCTTCCACAGGTGATATATTTCCTGCAAATTTTGCAGGTTTGCGGCAGCTTATAAAAATTGTCAGCAATGCAAAAAATATTGTTCCAATAAAAATTATCGGATTAAATGTAACTTTTGAAGGAAGTACCGAATTATCGAATTCAAATATTTTGCCTGCAAATGGTACAATGAAAAATGATAAAACAAAACCGGCTGCAATTCCCAGCGGAATTCCACATAAAGCCATTCTGAATGCCTGTATTTTAACTATTTTCTTTATTTGCTTCGATGTTGTTCCTATCGTTTTAAGCATTCCATAAAATCTGATATTTTTATTTACTGATATATACATTATATTATATATAAGTAAATATCCGCTTAGTACAATAATAAGACAAATGAAAAGAACTACAGCTACTGTAATAATAGTGGTATGGTCATCAGTACTATTAAAAAATAATCCCTGTCCTTCCCGTACTGTTAATGTATTATCAATTTGATTTTGAAGTTTATTGCCCATATATTTTTTTGCGGAAATATATGCTGTTCCGTCTTTTTCGACAGTTTTTCCGCATTTCTCAGCAAACTTTTCAGAAATAAAAGCGTCATAATCGTTTACTCTGAAATCATAGTCAATAAAATATCCTGAAAGAATAAAATTCTCAGTTGTACCATTTATTTTTAATAAAACACTTTCACCAATTTCAGGAGATTTTATTCCGATAGCTTTAAGTCCGCTTTCTGACATCATTATTTCATTTTCTTTTTGAGGATATGTCCCCTTTATATTTTCAAGTGCAGGTGAAACATTGTATTTAAAATTTTCATCATCGTGATAGATCAATCTGATTTTTAAATCATCGCTTGAAACGGGGCTTGCTACTTCAGCAGGGAGAGAAACACCAACATGGTATAAAGCTGAACATTTTTTTATTTCTTCAATCTGCTGTTTATCCGGTTGATCCAGTGATATTGATGCGATATTTCCGCTTTGTCTTATTTGCATAGTTTTTATGTTTTTAGAAAGAGAAAAGCCTATACTGAAAACAGAAATAAACATAAAGGTCATCAAAAAAATTGCCAAAATAACAATTCTGTTGCTTATTTTATTTTGCTTCATTGAACGCAAACCAATTTTTTTGATTATTTCTTTGTTATCAACTTTTTCCATATCAGTCACCTCCCTTTACTATATTTCCGTCTTCAATTCTTATAATTCTGTCTGCCATTTGTGCGATGGCTTCATTATGTGTTATCATAACGATTGTCTGATTATATTTTTTACCTGTAACTTTTAAAAGACTTATAACGTCCTGACTTGTTTTTGTATCAAGATTTCCCGTAGGTTCGTCTGCAAGCACTATTGCAGGCTTTGTCGCAAGAGCTCTTGCAATTGCAACTCTCTGCTGCTGACCGCCTGAAAGCTGATTAGGCATTGCATTTATTTTTTCTTTCAGTCCAAGTGTTTCAATAATATTGTTGATATACTTTTTGTCAATATTCCCACCATCGAGCTGAATCGGAAAAATTATATTTTCATACACATTCAAAACGGGAACAAGATTAAAAGACTGAAAAACAAATCCGATCTTTCTTCTTCTGAAAATTGTAAGTGAATCGTTTTTAAGTGAAAAAATTTCTTTGTTTTCAACAAAAACCTTTCCCGAAGTCGGAGTATCAAGTCCGCCAAGCATATGCAGAAGAGTAGATTTGCCGCTTCCTGACGTACCTATAACAGCCACAAATTCTCCCTGTTCAACTGAAATATTCGCTTTATTCAAAGCGACAACTTCGGTATTTCCTTTACCATAAATTTTTGTAAGATTTTCTGTTTTTAAAACAATCATTTTTGTTTCCTCCGTTTTACAATAATAATTAAGTGCAGTAAATTTTCTTACTGCACTTAATGTAACATATTATTCTTTCAAGAAGCTTTCTGAAATCTAACAGAATTGAAAGATTTCATTTTGGAATACATATTTTAAAAACAGAACCCTTTCCAACAACTGATTCAGCGTATATATATCCGCCTTGTTTTTCTATTATTTCTCTTGCAAGATAAAGACCTATGCCTGTTCCTTCCTCTTCAACTACATTCGTTCCACGATAAAATCTCCCAAAAATTTTTTCAATTTCATCTTCTGAAATTCCTGTTCCGTTGTCTTTTATACAAATATTTGCAAACATTTCATAGAGTTCAACAAAAATATCTATTGTACCTTTTTCATCTGAATATTTTATTGCGTTGTCTAAAATATTGCAAAGTGCTTCCGTCGTCCATTTTATATCAAAAATTGCTTCTTCATCTGTTTTAACATAATTTATTGTAATTTTTTTATTGTTTGCCTTTATTTTCAACGCTTCAATTGACTTAACTATAAGATCATTTAAATTGTTTTTCTTTGGATTAAGCTGAAAAGTTCCTGTTTCAAGACGTGAAGTTTTAACAAGCGACTGTATAAGAAAATTGAGTTTTTGCGTTTGTTTCTGAATTTCATTTGCAAGATATTTTGATGACTCATCAAGATCTTGTTCTAAAAGTATTTGAGAATAAAGATTTATGTTTGTAAGCGGTGTTTTGGTCTGATGTGATATATCAGAAACAAGTTCCTTGATTTTTTCTCTTTCAATATTGATTTTATTTTCTGAAAGTTTCGATGATGCTAAATAGCGATACCATTTTGATTCTATCGATGAAAGTTTGCTTTCATCATAGTCCGTTTCTTCAAATGTTCCGTTTATTCCATCATCAAGCATTTTATCAAGTCTGCTAAAAATCTTTTTGTTTTTAAACATTACTCAGTTCTCCATTTGTAGCCGATCCCATAAACTGTTTGTATTATTTTTTCTGCATTAAGCTTTTTTCTTAATCTGTTAACCGTTACAGATAAGGCATTTTCATCAACATATTCAGAAGCGTCGGACCAGATTTTGTCAATAAGAATGTCACGTGTAACAACCCTGTTTGCATTTGCAATAAGTATTTTCAGGAGTTTTTGTTCTGTTTTGCTTAATTCAATTAACGAATCATTTGAATAAAATTTCATTTTTTCAAAATCAAAATCATATTTATTATCCTTGTAATTATGGTAATTAATCTTCCTTTTAAGAACTTTTTCAATTCTTAATCTTAATACCATAAGACTGAATGGTTTTGTAATATAATCATCTGCACCAAGTTCAAGTCCCATTACTTCATCTGTTTCAAGGTCATTTGCAGTTAAAATTATCACCGATACATCAGAATAAGTGCGAAGCTGCTTGAGAAAATCAAAGCCGTTTCCATCAGGTAAATTTATATCAAGAATTATAAGGTCTGTTTTTCTATTTTTATCGAACTCTTTTAGCTTATATATCTGCGTGATATTATAATCATAATTTTTTAAAGCTAACGCTATTCCGTTGTTTAACGCATAATTGTCTTCTATAATTGTTATTTCATACATTTTTGGTGACTCCTTTTTAGAGGGAATTTATGTATTCTATCAATGTCAATATTTCATATTTTTTATATCAATTATACTATATAGAATGTTTTTTTTCAATACTTTTTGCTAAAATTAATTACTATGGTTTAATCGTCAGATTCAGATAAAATATACTACTCAAAAACACGAATTACCCCACAAACGCATGAAAAAAGCATTTATGGGGTACATGATTTATTTCAATTTTAATTCTTAACTACTTTTAAAATTATTTGATTTCATCAATTGAACTGATAATATACTTGAGAATTTTCAATGCATCTGATGGTGTGAAGTTGACGTCTTTGTCACAGTCGTCATTTTTCTGTGCTGATTCTGTTGTTTGTTCTGTGCTGTTTAAATCTACGTTGCTCAATGTTGCCTCTTCGCTGTTGTGATCCTTTAAATCAACAAATTTTATGCCAAATTTCTTTGCATATTCTTCCACGTATGTTCCATTATTCACTATTATTGTAAACTGCGAACTATCATCTGGCAATATAGCTCTACTTGGAAGTTTTGAAACGCTACCATGAATATAAAGTTCTGCATACAGAACTGCTATCCAAAAAACGGCATTGTCCAGAGCATGAACAGTGCAGGAGGAAGATGCCATGATAATGCAAGATGTGAAAGCATATGGGCAAGAATGAAGGAGGAGTTGTTTTATAACAGAGGAAGAAGATCTGAAAATTATACGATTGAAGCATTAAAAACGATGATCTGGCGATATTTTATGAGCTACTGGAGCAACCGCAGGATATGCTCGGCGATCGGCGGTATCCCGCCGGCTGTAAAGCGGCGCAGGTACTATTCGGCTATGACCATCGCCGCTTAACTTCAAAATCCTTGCGGTCAATGTGTCAAGTATTATTGACAAAATCAGTCGGCTTCAAGGACGGTGCAACTATGATGTAGGAGATTCAGACTCATATAATCACAGCATAAGGAAAAGGGCAATGTCCTCCGTGAGTGGAAGGCATTGCCCTTTTTTTCTTTAGAAAAAATCAGTTCAATTGTTTTTGCAGCCATTGAAGGCGATACAGATCATCAAATAAAGTGTCTGCTTTGTACTGCTTCCTAAAACTATAATTTCATCATACGATACCCAATACCGATATGTGTTTGTATCAGCGCCTGACTGCTGTCACTCAGTTTTTTTCGCAGGGTAGCCATAAATACACGCAGGGAGGCTTCGCTGTTATCCGCAGGAGTTCCCCATACACGTTGAATAATGTACTTATGCGTCAGCACCTTGCCGACATTCTTGGCAAGAAGGCAAAGCAGCTTGTATTCTATCGGTGTCAGGTGAAGTTCTTCATCATCAAGGTGAACACAGCCCGAAGCATAGTCTATCCGTAATCTGCCATTGACAAACTCCGTGACCGAGATGTTTTCGGACTTCATAAGCCGCCTTTGTATCACCCTGAGCCTTGCGAGAAGTTCATCAACAGAGAAAGGCTTTGTCAGGTAATCATCTGCACCTTTGTCAAGGGCTGTTATCTTGTCCCTGTCCTCGCTCCTTGCGCTGACTATGATGATAGGAACATCGCTCCAAGTGCGTATATGCTCTATCACCTCAACGCCGTCAATATCAGGCAGTCCAAGGTCAAGTATGATAATATCAGGCTTATGCGAAGCGTTGAGCATGATCGCTTCATTGCCCCTGACAGCAGTAATAAAGCGATAGTCGTTCATTTTAAGAGTAGTTGTAATAAGATTTCTGATAGGCTTGTCGTCCTCCACCACCAGAACTAGATATTCATTCATTCAAATCGACCTCTCCTATTGGCAGAGTAAAGCTGACAACTGTACCGTTTGGTATGTTGTCGCTGACAGATATGGTACCGCCGTGTGAAGTAATAATTGACCTGCACAGTGCAAGCCCCAGCCCCAGACTTCTTCTGCTGTCTGAGGAACGGCTGCCGCCCGTATAGAACATATCAAATACCTTTTCTTTTTCTTCATCGGAGATACCAGTGCCGTGATCGGACACGGATATCACAGCATACGCATTTTCTCGGCGCACACTGACGGTAACATCAGAATCCTCATCACTGTACTTGACAGCATTATCCATAAGATTGACTATGACCTGTACGATAAGGTTCGCATCTGCCATAACGGGGATTATCTCGTCATACATATCAACGATGATATTTCGCTTTGGGTGAGTGCGTTTGGTGTGTCTGACAGCCTCCTGAACAATGTCATCAAGTATCTCTACCGAGATATTGAGCTGCATTCTGCCGTCCTCAATTCGTGTAGCGTATAAAAGATTTTCCACCATTTCGATAAGCCACATTGATTCGGAATAAATATCCGTGTATATCTGCTGACGTGCTGATTCATCAAGCGTATCGCCGCCGGAAATGAGCGTACTGGCATTGCCTGATATGGAGGTCAGCGGTGTTCTGAGATCATGGGATATGGAACGGAGCATATCAGCTCTAAGCTGTTCATTCTGCGCCAGAAGTGCCGCCTCCTCCTTTTCACGGGCATTCTGCTCGGCAATCAGGATATTGCGTTTCAGCTTATTGGCAAGCGTTCCTGCAATGAACGCTGTAATAAACATCATCACAAATGTGACAGGATAGCCTGCATCGTGAGCTGAAAGAGAAAACTCAGGATAGGTGAAGAAGCAGTTGAAAAGCATTACTCCTACTAATGATGATATCAGGCAGAAATATATCTTTGATGTAAAAATGGATATCACAAGCACAGCAATAATATACAGCATGATAATGTCCGCATCGGCAAGTTGAAAGGCTTTGAATGCGTATCCGGCAAGTGTTGCGGCTGTCAGCACCACAAGACATATAGCGGAGTCTTTGAACACAGAAAATGCTTTAGAGCTTTTTATAGAATTAACAGTCATAAGAATCACCCTTGTTATTATAACATATCACTTCTGTGTTCGTCAACATCATCTTCTGACAGGTTGTGTCCACGGCTGCTCTTTTGTATCTCCTCGATGAATTCATCTCCTAAATTCTGAAACATTTCTGGATATCCCGAACCTCACCTATGACAAATGCGATGTCATCAGTTTCAATTACAGTGTCCGGTGCAGGGATAAATACCTTTTCTCCGCGTTTGATCGTCAGAATATTGATCTTGAATTTCTTTCGTATATCGATCTGTGAAAGCGACTTTCCGAACCAGTCCTTCGGTACTTTCAGTTCGTAGATCGAGTAATTGTTATCCAGATGAATAAAGTCGAGTATGCTGTCTGATGCATATTTTGTAGCGATGCGAAGTGCCATCTGCATCTCAGGATAGACAACCTCATCGGCTCCATTTTTAAGCAGGAATTTCATTTGTACATCATTTGTCGCACGGGATATGACTTTCTTTGCCCCCAGCTCCTTGAGCAAAGACGTTGTTTCCAGAGAGGACTGAAACAGGCTGCCGAGGGCAACGATACAAACATCATAGTTTCCTACACCAAGCGAACGGAGAAATTCCTCATTGGTGCTGTCACCGATCCTTGCGTTGGTCACATAGGGCAGGATATCGTTGATACGCTCATCATTTTTATCTACTGCCATGACCTCACACCGAAGCTCCTTCATGCATCTGGCAATATGACTGCCGAATTGACCTACTCCGATAATTAAAACTGTTTTAATATATAAGACTCCTTATCCTACGGATATTTTTTCAAGCGGTAAGCGTGAATTCTTACTGTCCGTCGACGGCAGAGCTGCATAAATGAGTGTCAGTCCGCCGACTCTCCCAAAAAACATAAGTATCATCAGTATCACACGAGATACAGCAGACAGACCGCTTGTAATGCCGAGTGACAGCCCTACAGTACCGATAGCTGAGCTTGTTTCAAACAGACAGGTCAGCAGCGGTAGATTTTCCACTCTGCTGATAATGATACCGCTTGTAAAGAACAATACAAGATACATAAACAAAACAGCGCCTGCACTGCGGACAGCTTCGTCTGATATTCTTCTTTTGAAGCACTGCACATCATTTCTGCGGCTTAACACTGTGATCGCAGAAAGGAACAGAACAGCAAAAGTCGTTGTTTTCATACCGCCTGCGGTGGAACCGGGAGAACCGCCTATAAGCATAAGAATGATCATAATGGCTGTACCTGATTCATCCATAGCAGCGAGATCAGTTGTGTTAAAGCCTGCGGTTCGTGTTGTGACAGACTGAAACAGTGAATGGATCGTCCGGTCATGGATAGTCTCACGGTTATATTCATAAAAAAAGAAATACAGCGCAGGCAGAACGATCAAGACAGCAGATGTCATCAGTACGACCTTGCTTTGCAGAGAGAAGCGTCTGATCCTGTACTTGTGTGTTCCGATATCGCCCCAGACGAGAAAGCCGATGCCTCCCGTAATAATTAGCAGTATGATGACGATATTGAGATAGATGTTGCTGTGGTAAAAGGTCAGCGATGAGAACGGTTCTTTTATGCCGAACAGATCAAAGCCTGCATTGCAAAAAGCCGATATGCTGTGAAACAAGGAATACCACAGTCCCTTAGCGATACCAAGATCATTGCAGAAAACGGGTGCAAGCAAAGCCGCACCGATCATCTCTATGATAAGTGATGTTTTAAGGATAAAGCCTGTCAGCTTTACAATACCGCCTACCTGCGGTGCGGAGATAGATTCCTGCATCGTACTGCGCTGCCACAGACCGATTTTCCGCCCTGATGCTCTAATGATCGCAAGCCCGACGGTGATAACGCCCATACCTCCGATCTGTATTAGCATCAGAATGACCGCCTGCCCGAACAGAGACCAGTATGTAGCAGTATCCTTTACAACAAGCCCAGTCACACAGGTAGCTGAAACGGCTGTGAACATTGCATCAGGGAATGAAGTCACACACCGCTGCCTTGATGAGATTGGCAGCATCAGAAGCAGCGTGCCTACCAGAATTAGGCAAAAGAAACTGATAATGATGACCTGAAATGAAGTCATATGAGTTTTGTTTTTTACTCTATTTTTATGTAACATCGTACACCTCTCGTTCAAATGATAGCTTTATTATATCACATGAGCGGTTAAGGTGCTGTTAAGATTACGGTTACGGTGTTAAGATTTCGTTAAGGCACAATATTGATGTGTGCTACTTGCCCGTAGTCTATTGGCACAACCATAATCCGTTCCGTACAAGCCCATTCTCCGCATAAAGTCACGCCCTGTGATACTTTTGGACTTCCATTCCCCATAGAGCTGACCGAACCTTGTCCAGTCGATCTCAATGGGTTTCTGTTCCGTGTACTTGCCCTGCGCCTTAGCGATCTCGATGCCCTCACGCTGTCGTTGTTTGAGCTGCTCACTTTCAAGCTGAGAGAGTGCAGCGAACACGGTGAGCATAAACTTTCCTGACGGAGTATCGGTGTCGATGTTTTCCTTGTGGCTGATACTCTCGATGTAGAGGGTGTCACCCTCACGCACATATTCAAGCATAGCCCTGAGCTGAGGGCGGTCTGCGTTCGCTCCCGAAATCTTCTCGGAGAAGATGCGGTCAACCTGATAGTCTCCCATGATCTCCTGCTGTCTCGCTGTCTCTTGATGTTCTGTGGAAACACGGATATAACCTATTCTACTCATAAAATTTTCCTCTCTTTATTCAAGCTGACCTTTCTTTCTCTTGGCAGCCTGTTCGTTCTGCATATATCGGGCAAGCGTTCTCTGACTGTCACGCTTCTGATGTGCAGGCCTTGAAAGCCTGTCCGCTTCTTTCTTTACCTAAGCTCTCCGAAATTTCTTTCAGCGTGGACTTCTCCATACCGCCCAAAAACAGCATCGTATCACAGTTTCCTTCGATCGTGTCTGCATAAATCTGAAAATCTTGACAGCAAGGACGAAACGATCGAAAACAGCAGTGCGAGCAACTACACTGTTTACACAAATGCTAAGGTATTCCAATTGAATAATTGACCGCCGAAGTTTTGCATTTATAAAAATCGACTCTCTCGTCTATTTAGGCGGGATGGCCTTTCTATGCCCGTTTTAGATGCGGATACTTCACCTATCTGAAATATTAACAAAATCTCAAAAAAATATAAACAGATCATTCCTTATATAGTTGTATTATTAAACTATATGGACAACATGACCGTGCGCCACGCTGTCGGAAATAATGGAGGAGAAGAATATGACTTACAACGAATTTTTACCAAGCTACTCTATCGGCGACGACTGTTACAAAGAGATACCATATGTTACCCGACGTTATGGAAAAAAGGCAGTCGTTATCGGCGGAAAGACCGCTATGGAAAAGGCTAAGCCTGAACTGCTTGCGGCGCTGAAAGGCTCTGATATCGAGCTTGTCGATTTTATCTGGTACGGCGGCGACTCGAATTATGAGAACATTGAAATGCTCAAGGCTATGCCGGAAGTGCAGAACGCGGATATGGTTTTCGGCGTTGGCGGCGGACGTGCAGTAGATACTGTAAAGACCCTCTGCGACCGCATCGACAAGCCGTTTTTCACTTTCCCGACCCTTGCTTCAAACTGCGCTTCATGCACAGCTATCTCGGTAATCTACAATGCCGACGGAACTTTTAAAGAATATGCCTACCTAAAAGCACCCGCCCTGCACACTTTTATTAACACAAAGATAATCGCAGAGTCGCCCGAAAAGCTGTTCTGGGCAGGTATCGGCGACGCTCTCAGCAAGGAATATGAAGTTGTTTTCGCCTGCCGTGAAAAGGATATGATACACACTCCGCTGCTGGGCAGGGTGCTTGCTGCTGCCTGCACAGAGCCGCTTATCTCTTACGGAAAGAAAGCGCTGGAGGATTGCAGTAACAACATCTCCTCAAAAGACATCGAGCAGGTGGCGCTTGATATAATCATCACAGCGGGACTTGTTTCAAACTTTACAGTTCATCAGAACAACCCCGACCCGAAGGACGATTACTATTACAATTCGTCCCTTGCACACTGCGTATATTACGGTGCGTCGCTTTTCCCGAAGTGCGAGCATAATCATCTTCACGGCGAGATAGTTTCATTTGGCGTGCTTTGCTTGCTGACCTATGACGGACAGCTTGAAGAGCGCAAGCGCATATTTGAATTTAATCACAGCATTGGTCTGCCATGCACTTTGGGCGAGATAGACCTTGCAGAAGAGGACGTTGCGGCTATCGCACACAAGGCGGCAAGCGTAGTAGAGTGGACTTATGTTCCGGGCGAACCGACTGAGGAGAAGTTTGTAAAGGCGATACTTGATACCGACAAGGCAGGAAGAGAATTTCTTGCAAAGGCGTGATACTGACGGAACAGTTAGCGTATAATTAAAACAAGCTGACAGAGCCTAACGGCTTTATCATAAAATTTTTGAATAGGAGAGTGCTTTTTGAACAAGTACAATACACCGGAGATTGCAGCGTAAACGGGAGGTTTACGGCAGTCTTTCAAACCTCCCGCTGAGAAGCAGTTGAGTTTAACAACACTTGGGAGGTATAACAATGAATAAAAATATCGTGATACGTTTAGAGAAAAAGGAAGAACACCGCGAGGTAGAGAACCTTGTCAGAGAAAGCTTTTGGAACGTCTACCGTCCGGGCTGTTTGGAGCATTTTGTGCTTCATGAGCTGAGGAACGACGCGAATTTTGTGCCGCAGCTTGATCTTGTAATGCTGCTTGACGGCAGGATAATAGGGCAGAATGTGTTCGTGCGTGCGGCGATAAAGTCGGACAGCGGAGAAGACCTGCCGATAATGACAATGGGGCCTATCTGCATAGCGCCCGAGTTCAAGCGGCAGGGCTACGGAAAGATACTGCTCGACTATTCCCTCGAAAGGGCGAAAGAAATGGGCTGCGGAGCGGTGTGGTTTGAGGGCAGCATCGGCTTTTACGGCAAGAGCGGCTTCACATATGCAAGCGAATTCGGCATAAGATACCACGGCTTGCCAGAGGGTGCGGATTCATCATTTTTCCTCTGCAAAGAGCTTGCCGCAGGCTATCTTGACGGTGTGACTGGCGAATATTCAACGCCCGCAGGCTATTTTGTTGACGAGGCGGCGGCTGAGGAGTTTGACAAGCGGTTTCCGCCGAAAGAGAAGCTAAAGCTCGATGGGCAGATATTCTGATATTCTGATATTCTGATATTCTGAACTAAAACGATAAAATGACAAAGGCTCTCTGCCAGATGCGGCGGAGAGCCTTTGCTATACGATTGACAATTAAGAGTTAGACGTGGTATAATAAAGTCAGCAAACAACGTACAAAGGAGAGGTTTTTTATGAAAGTGCTAATGCTCAACGGCAGCCCGCGGGTCGGGGGAAATACTTCGATCGCGCTGCGCGAGATGGAAAATGTTTTTAAGGCGAGCGGCGTTGAGGTCGAAACTGTGCAGGTCGGCAACAGGGACATTCGCGGCTGTATCGCCTGCGGAAAATGCTACGAAACGGGCAGGTGCGTTTTTAACGATATTGTTAATGAACTTGCGACGAAATTCGAGGCGGCGGACGGGCTTGTCATCGCCAGCCCTGTTTATTACGCATCTGCCAACGCGACGCTCATCGCATGTCTTGACCGACTTTTTTACAGCACGCATTTCGACAAGACGATGAAGGTCGGCGCAAGCGTGGTCTGTGCAAGGCGCGGCGGCTGTTCGGCGACGTTTGACGAGCTGAACAAGTACTTCACGATCACAAATATGCCGATAGCTTCAAGCCAATATTGGAACAGCATACACGGACGTGAGTGCGGCGAAGCCGAGATGGACGAAGAGGGAAAGCAGACGATGCGCACCCTTGCGAGAAATATGACTTTTCTGATGAAGAGCATTGCGCTGGGCAAGGAGCAGTTTGGTCTGCCCGAGAGCGAGCCGCGCGTGGCGACGCATTTTATACGGTAAATCAGAACAGTCGGGCGGGCGCTCGGCTGTTTTTTATTGACAGAAAGGCGCGAAATGTGTTATAATTATGACAGAGAAAATGTCCGCAGAGGGATAAATATGCTGAATTACCGAAAAATAGAGCCTGCCGACGACAAGGCGCTAGCCGAGCTGATACGCGCAAATTTGGAGTACTGCCATCTTGACATTGCGGGCACGGTGTATTTTGACCCAGAGCTTGACCACATGAGCGGATTTTACAATGCCGACCCGCAGAAGCGTGTGTATTTCACGGCGCTGGACGAAGCGGGAAACGTGATCGGCGGAGCGGGCGTTGCGGAGTTTAGCGGCATAGCAAACTGTGCGGAGCTGCAAAAGCTGTATCTGAGCAGCACGGTTCGCGGCAGGGGTTACGGCAGAGAGCTGCTGCGGCTGGCGGAGAGTTGGGCGCGGTCGGCGGGGTACAAAAACCTGTATCTCGAAACGCACACAAATCTGGCGGTGGCGATAAAATTGTACGAGCGGGAGGGTTTTCGGCAGATAGAGAAGCCGGCGTCGGCAGTACACGGCGGGATGGACAGGTTTTATTTGAAGGGGCTTTAAGCTGAAACGATTGCCTATTATAAAAGGTATACTGGAAAATCGGCAGACGCAAGATGTAACGAACCCATCGGCAAATCATGAAGAAAACGTCAGAAGTGTTTAAAACAGCGCATGGGCGGGGTTTTCGCGGGTGTAAAATCTATAAAATATAAAGTCGAAAAGCGTGCAGTTTAGTCAAAATTCATGAATTCCAAAAAATTGATTACTTTATCGCATTAAAGCCGTTGACAGATTGACGTTAAAATGGTATAATGGTTAATGAAATATTTTTGAATTATTTGTGAGTATTAGGTTGATAAATGGTGAGAATTGTTGAAATGCGGGAGGAAAAGTGGATAGAGATATGGTATAAGTTTTGCTGCTGAATAAAATGGTTTGGCAGCTTTTTTTTGTAAATCTAATTTAATGATAATTGTATGAGATTACGAAAAAGATTTGTAAAATCGCGGTACGGGTACAGAACGTGTTGAATTGTTGCTATGTGCATGGCTGATAAAAATGATAACCACTGCTGTATGAGCAATATGATAAGTACACTGTTTGATATAGATTGATCGGCTCGATATGAGCTTTACATATAAGTAAGAGAAAGAGGAAAAGGTGCGATAAATGGAGTATAAGAGAAGGGTTGATAAAAATCTCATCCCAATTTGCAATATTATGGGCGTTAATATTGCGGCGATCAATATGGAGTGGTTGGTAGACTATCTCGAAAAAAATATCTCTGAAATAAAAGGAGACTACATATGTGTCTCAAATGTACATACAACCGTAACTAGCTATGAAGATGCAGCTTACTGTGCTATTCAAAATGGCGGGTTAATGGCAATTCCAGATGGCGGTCCTCTTTCTACTGTTGGTCAGAAACGCGGTCATAAGAATATGGAGCGCACAACAGGCCCGAGTTTAATGGGAGAGATTTTTAAGATCTCTGCAAAGAAAGGGTATCGCCATTATTTTTATGGGAGCAAAGAAGAAACATTGGAGTTGTTGTATCAAAAACTTACGAACAATTATCCGGGAATTCAAATTGCTGGAATGTACAGCCCACCGTTTAGACCTATGACAGAAGAGGAAGATAAAGCAATCATAGAGAGAATCAATGAAACCAATCCCGACTTTGTATGGGTCGGACTAGGAGCGCCTAAACAGGAAAAGTGGATGGCAGCACATCAGGGAAAAATTGATGGACTGATGCTTGGTGTTGGAGCTGGATTTGATTATTATGCAGAGAATATCAAGCGCGCTCCGATGTGGATGCAGAAACATAATCTGGAGTGGGTATATCGTTTAGTGCAAGATCCCAAGAGATTGTTTAAGAGATACTGGAGCACTAACACGAAGTTTATTTGGAATGCAATGATAAGGGGAAAGTAAATATGAAAAGAGTATGTATGGTCGTTCCAAATAAAATGGTAAAAGGTGGAATAGCCGCGGTCATAAATGGCTATAGAGGATCACAACTAGAGAAGGACTATGAAATAACTTATGTAGAGTCATATAAAGATGGAAGCAAATTTGATAAGCTTTTGAAAGGTATTTGCGGATATTTTCATTTTGCATATGTGCTTATGTTTCACAAGCCGGATGTAGTTCATATTCATTCTTCTTTTGGGCCATCATTTTATAGAAAGATGCCATTTATTTATATGGCGTCTTGGCGCAAAATTCCGATTATTAATCACATACATGGCGCCGACTTTGACGAATTCTATGTAAACGCACCAGAAGAAAAAAAGGACAAGATAAAAAAAGTATATAGTAAATGTAACGTATTAATTGCTCTTTCTGAGGAATGGAAAGAACGACTGAGCCAGATTGTTCCGGAAGATAGAATTGAAATAATTGAAAACTATAGTATCCTTCATGAAGATGCTTTAGAGGAAAGGATGCAGAGGAAGTGTAATAATACAGTTCTGTTCCTTGGCGAATTAGGAAAAAGAAAAGGCTGTTATGATATTCCAGCGGTTATAGCACAGGTGAAAAAAAGTATACCAGATGTGAAGTTTATCTTAGCTGGAGCAGGAAGCGAAGCAGATGAGGATGCAATCAGAAAATTGATTGCTGAAAAAGGTGTGTCCGATAATGTGGAATTCCCTGGATGGGTTCGTGGTGATATGAAGGATAAATTGCTTAGGGAAGCAGATGTGTTTTTTTTACCATCTTATAATGAGGGAATGCCGATGTCAGTGCTAGATGCAATGGGGTATGGTCTGCCAGTTGTAAGTACAAATGTGGGTGGAATTCCCAAGATTGTGCATGATGGAGAGAATGGTTGCTGTTGTGATCCGGGTGATGTTAATCGATTTGCGGAAGGAATTACGGAAATACTTTCAGATAGAAAAGAAAGAAAATCATTCGGGGAAGCTTCTTGGAAAATCGTAAAAGAGGGATATTCGTTAGAAGCACATTTGAATCGAATTGAACAAGCTTATGAACAAGTATTGTTAATGGATGCATAAGAGGAAAAGTATATGAAAATTGGTATTTGTACATGTTATGATAATCACAATTATGGCAGCATGTTGCAAGCTTATGCAACATATGTGAAATTTGTGGAATTGGGCTATGACTGTGAGTTTTTGTGCTATAGAAAAAAACTTAATACGATTCAAAAGATCAAGTGGTTACCCAGATTATTGAATAAGTATCTTATGAAGGAAAAATTTCGCTTGATTGAAAAAAAGATTCAATTAAAGAAACATCCTGATATTAAGATGAAAGATGCGATTCGTCAAAGAGCATTTGATAGATTTCTGGAGAATTTTTTGAAAGATAAAGTATCAGCTCCATATATCGGTTTCGAAGCACTCAAAGCAGGAAGTAATAACTATGATGTTGTAGTTGCTGGTGGCGATCAGCTGTGGATTCCAGCTGGATTACCAACAAATTTTTTCAATTTGATGTTTGCTGATGAAAAAGTAAAACGTGTTTCATATTCAACTAGCTTTGGGGTTACAGAAGTGCCTTTTTATCAGAAGAGAAGAACAATCGAATATTTAAATAGAATAGAGATGCTTGGAGTTCGTGAGAAAAGCGGTGCAGAACTTATTGAGCGATTGACAGGAAGAAAAGCCGCAGTCGTTTTAGACCCAACGTTATTATTAAATAAAGAAGAATGGGCACAAGCAATTCCTGTAAAACCTGTATTAGAAAATGCCTATATTTTCTGCTATTTTTTAGGCACAAATTCTCAACATCGAAAGGCTGCGGAAGAACTATCTAAGAGAACGGGTATTTTTCTTTATGATATGCCGCATATAGATGAATTTGTTCCGTATGATCTACAATTTAATGCGGAACACTTGTATGATATAGATTCAGAACAGTTTGTGAATTTGATTCGTCATGCAAAATATGTATGTACCGACTCGTTCCATTGTACTGTTTTTTCAATATTGCATCATAAGCAGTTTTTAGTATTCGATCGTTATAGTGATCCTTTAATGATGTCACGTAATTCAAGAATAGCTAATCTTTGTGATATAACTGGACTGTCATCTAGAAGATATACTGGTGATGTGTTGGAGCAAATGAAAAAGCCTATAGATTATGACAGAGTCGATGAACGATTGGAAAAAGAAAAGGCCATATCGGTTGCTTATATTAGAGAGGCACTTGGGAAGAATGATTGAAATCAATGATAAAGTGAATTGTAGCGGATGTACAGCCTGCTATGCTGTTTGCCCGCAGAGTGCAATTGAAATGAAGCTTGATGAAGAAGGGTTTAAATATCCCTGGGTAGATAAAAATAGGTGCGTAGAATGTGGGTTATGTAATAGTGTATGTCCTATATTAAATAAAAGAAAAATAAGAGGAGAAACCACATCTGGTTATATTGCACAGAATAAGAATGACTCCATTAGATTAAAAAGTACATCAGGGGCGGCTGTAAATGCAATTGCAGAATATGTTATTTCATGCGGTGGAGTCGTATTTGGTTGCGAGTTTTCGGATGATAGAGTTTGCAGACATACAATGGTGACAGATATAAGTGATCTGGGGAAATTTCAAGGTTCAAAGTATGTTCAGAGCGAACTGGGAGATTGCTTTAAAAGCATAAAAGATCAGTTAGATGCAGATAAAAAAGTACTTTTTATAGGTATGCCCTGTCAGGTAGCTGGCCTTGAATCTTATATTAAAAGAAATAAAGAAAATTTATATTTAATAGACTTAGCTTGCCATGGCGTTCCTTCACCAGAAGTGTTCAAGGATTTTATTCAGTTCTTAGAGCATAAGTATAAAGGTAAAATTTCCAATTTTGTCTTTAGAGATAAAACATATGGGTATTCAGCAACCAACATTAAAGTCTATTTTGCCAATGGAAAGACAATTGATTGTAGAAATGATATAAAAACTTTTACAAGGCTTATGTTCAAGGGAATTACATTGCGACCATCGTGTTATGAATGTGCTTTTAAAACAAAACATCGTGTAAGCGATATAACCATATTTGATTGCGCATTAGTAGGTTCTTATAATAAAGATATGGATGATGATATAGGAACAACTAGTATCTTATGTCATAGTGATAAAGGTAAAAAACTATTAGAGCAACCTGATGTAATAGATAAGATGAGAATAAAATCAGTTGATAGCGAAGAGTTGATTTTAACAGAGGGTTCCATGCTCATTGCATCGGCAAAGAAAAGTGAAAATCGGGAAGCATTTTTTCATGATAGAGAGTTAATGACATACGAACAATTAACAAATAAATATGCACCGATTACATTAAAAATGATTATTGGAGATATTGTTAAAAGATCTCTTTGTTATACTGGCCCAATAGGAAAAGCAGTAATTTTATATAATAAAAAGAAAAGCCTAGAGAAGTATCAAAGAGAATTTATGGTAAGGAGTGGTGAGAATGAAACAGCAGATTAATGGCAATAATCCAATTCGAGTATTGCATATGGCTCCTATTCGCATGGGCGGTATAACAGAACTCGTTCTCACATTGTCCGAAAAAATTGATTCTGAAAAGGTTCAGTTCGATTATTTAACATTTGAAGATACTTTTGATCAGGCCTCTAAAAGGGCAAAAGAAGCACATAGTACCATTTATCGAGTGGATTTACAAACTGTTAAAAATCCGATTGTTAGAGGTTTAAAGAAATTTTTCGGTATTATTAAATTAGTTCATTCTGAGCAGATTAAAATAATACATATAAATTCGTCCACACCATATGAAGTATTGGTTGCATTTGCTGCAAAAATCGGAGGTGCAAAAGAAATAATTTATCACTCTCATAATAGTAGCTACTATCCTGGCCAGAAACTCGTAAAATTATCAGAAGTTTTCAAATGGTTTATGCCTTTTGTGATTACAGATTATTTAGCATGCTCAGATGCAGCAGCAAGGTTCATGTTTCCAAAGAAAATCGTTGACGCGGAAAAATATACCGTTATCAAGAATGGCGTAGACTATGATAAACACAGTTTTAAGCCTGAAGTTCGCACTGAATTACGAAAAAAATATGGATTAGAGAATAATTTTGTTTTGGGCCATGTGGGAAGGTTTAACGTACAGAAAAATCATGAATTTCTGATTGATATCTTTTATGAAGTCTATAAGCATGATAATAGTGCAAGATTGTTTTTGGTTGGCATTGGAGAAACAGAAAATCAAATAAAAGAAAAAGTAAAGCGATTAGGAATAGAGGAAGTTGTTATTTTTCATGGTCTATCAGATGAAGTAAATCGGCTTTGGAATATGTTAGACGTTTTTGTAATGCCTTCTCTATATGAGGGATTACCAGTTGCAGGAGTTGAAGCACAGGCAAATGGATTGCCTTTGATCGTGTCTAATGCTATAACGCAAGAATTAAAAATAACAGATGCTGTAGAATATATAGGTTTAGATGAGAAAACATCCAAGTGGTGCGAAGTAATTGAAAGGTATAACGGATACAAACGAAAGAATACACGTAGGGAAATTACGAATGCGGGGTTCAATATTGATGATACAGCAATACGGCTAGAGAGGATATATTTATCTTAAAAGAAGATATTGTTGTAGCACATGAAAGTAAGTGGAGGTAAGAAGTGGATTTAATTAGTGTAGTTATTCCAATTTTTAATGCTGAAAAGTATTTAAAAGATTGCATATTATCTGTTTTAAAACAAACATACTCAAATCTTGAAATTATACTTGTTAATGATGGTTCTACTGATACTTCATTATTAATATGTAATGAATTCTGTGAATTGGATACTAGAATCAGGTGTATCAATCAAAAGAATGCGGGTGTAAGCGTTGCTAGAAACAATGGGAAAAAGAATGCAACTGGAAAATATATCATTTTTGTAGATTCTGATGATACACTTCAATCCGATATGATTCAATGCTTATATGAGGATATATTAAAATCGGATTCCGAAATAAGTGTTTGCGGCATAAATGAATACAGTGAAAACAATACTCATGTCGTAAATAAGATTTGGAGTGGTCAAATTGAATATTTCGATAAAGAAAAGGCTTTAGAAAGTTTATTATTAGGTGGAAAAATTAAATCAGGAGCATGGAACAAATTATTTTTGTATGATTTGATTCGAGATTTAGATTTTACAGTTGGAAAACGCATGAATGAAGATAAGTATTTTTGTTTTCATGCCATTATGAGATCTAAGAGTATAGTATATCGAAATAACGGATTATATAATTATATTTATCATGATGAGTCAGTGGCGCATTCTGGATTTGATGATAGATGGTTTGACGCTGTTTTTTTTGCGGATAAAATGCATAAAGAGTGCTATGTACAAAGTGAAAAATTAGAAAAAATAGCTCGCAGTAATTATATTACTACTATGTTTTATGTCCTTATGCTAATGCAAAGAAGTGAATTGAGAAAATTATATGAAGATGAATGGAAAAAATATATATTAACAATAAAGGCATTGCCGATTTATGACATCAGAGAATATATTTCATATAAAAGAAGAATAGCAATATACTTAATGAAGATATCCACTAAACTATTTGAAGGATTTATTGATGTTTTCGTGTGAATTGTAAAAGAGTGAATGAGGATGATACATTGGTTAATAGGAAGTCTGGATTATGGAAGTTGAAATCTCCGGGGAAGGTGTTTGATTTTAGTGTACATAGGATGGTTTAATACCATGCTGAGACATGTATGAGCAAGATCGGTAAAAAAATTGATAATATTATGAGGAGAATAACTGTACATGAAGATTAGTATAATTACTGTTTTAAATACGATTAATTATGGTTCTGTACTACAAACTTACGCTACTCAAAAGTATCTAAGTGACATGGGATTTGATACGGAGTTTGTTGATTTTTCAAGAAAGGATCAAAAATACGGACAAATTGTAAAGAAAACAATCTTTTCTAAAAGAAATAATTTGAAACAAATGATAAAAAAGCCAATCAAAGATGCTCTTGATATCATTTCTTTGGGGAAATCTTATAGAGTATTTCGTGGATTTTTAAATAGAAATATTAAAATGTCAGAGAGATCATATGGCTCTTTTGAAGAGCTGGTAGTAAATCCACCGCTTGCTGATATTTATTGTACAGGTAGCGATCAGATGTGGAATTCATTTTGGAATAATGGAATTGAGAAGAGCTTTTTTTTGGATTATGCGCAAGAAAAACCAAGGATTGCTTTTTGTACGAGCATCGGTCTGACAGAATTTCCTATTAAAGATGAGGAAATATTATTAAGATTGATAAAGAAGTATTCGTTTATTTCAGTGAGAGAAAAATCAGCAGAATTACTTTTAAAAAAATATGGTATTAGTGCATACACCGCTATGGATCCTACACTATTAATTGAAGGTTGTTTTTGGAAAAAAATGGCCATGAGAAGAAGTGTTGCTAGACCATATTTGTTGGTATATCAGTTACATTATGATAAACATCAGGGCGTTGTGTTTAATGAGGCGGTGAGAAAAATAGCTGAAAGTTTTGGCTTAGATATTATTAGAATCACTTATTCAATCTCGGACATTCAACTGGGGAAGAAAATTGTTTTGCCGAAGGTTGAGGAATTTATTTCTCTGTTTGCAAATGCTGATTACGTTATTACGGATTCATTTCATGGAACAGCTTTTTCGGTAAATCTTAATAGACCGTTTTCAGTAATTTATCCGGAGCAATTTTCGACTAGAATAGAATGTTTGCTTCAATTGATTGATATGGAAGAACGAAAATTATCTAATATAAATCAAATTATAGGACTGGAAAGGGATATTTCATTTGATAAAGTGAATGAGATTTTGAAGAATAAAAGAGAAGAATGCAAGCATATTTTTCAAGAAAGGCTAAAAACAGTATGTTTAGAAAAGGAATAAGTTGTAAAGAGTTTATAACTGTAATTACAACATTTATTATAGCTCTATGGATGGTAGGCGGTTCTTTGTTTTTTCTTGTTCCGACATTTGTTCAATTGCTTTTTTTGATTATTTTATTTGTTAGTTTACTATTGACAAATGGAATTGGTGGTTTTAGGTATATAAAAAAAATATCAGCACTCGCTATCTTACTCATTACAGTGTATTGGATTGGAAATTCTACAAATAATGATTCAGGCATGTTAAAATATAATTTAATTTATGTGTTGGTAATATTATTTACTATATCGGCAGAAAAATACAACGATTGGTTTGAAAAACTTTTAAAATTTGTTAAAATTGGATATTTGTTTTATGCTATATGTACAATTGCTATGTCTATGTCGAGTAATATGATAGATGTTGTGTGTAATGTATTTCCTGCAAATGCTGCTACATTAAGATATCAATATAGTATGCACGCATTTCCTGGTATGACAAATCACTATTCGACAAATGCAATGTTATTGGTTATTGGTGCAATTATATTTATTGCAGAATTTATTAACAAACATAATAAAAACAGTTTGGTAATGAGTATTGTATTTATTATATCAATTTTGCTGACAGGGAAAAGAGCACATATTATTTTTTTACTAGCAACAATAGTTGTGGCATATTACATTTACTTGTCTAATAGACAAAGAAGTAGAATTATTAAGATGCTTGCATTATTAGTTGGAATGATTGTTGTTGGATATTTAATCTTTTTATACGTTCCAGCATTGGCAGTTTTTATTCAGAGATTTGGTGATGCCGCAGAATCTGGAGATGTTACGTTAGGAAGAACGGCTTTTTGGACACTTGCAATCGAAGAATTCAAAAAGCAGCCCATTTTTGGTATTGGATGGGGTGAATTTCAAAAAATCAATCCGAGAGGATGGCATGCACACAATATATATGTTCAAATTTTGTGTGAAACAGGAATTGTTGGTTTTAGTCTGTATTTGATATGGTTCCTTTATTTTTTGGTAACAACAACATCTATATTTTTGAAAGAAAGAAAAAGAATAATTGTAGTATCTGAAAAAACTGAAAAATGGATAATTATATCATTTTGTATTCAAGTATTCTTTTTATTATATGGTATAACCGGTAATCCGATATATGATAAGGAGATGTTTATACCATACTTTGTAGCATGTGCTGCTACTTTAACAGTAAAACAAAAGTTAGTAAAGCAAGAACAAGGAGAATACTATTAGATGAAAATTACAATTGTAACCCCTTATGATTCTGCTAATTATGGAGCTTACCTTCAGGCATTAGCGAACAAGGTTTTTTTGGAGGAGTTAGGTCACAGCGTATCTTTTTATAAGTGGAGAAGCCCAAAGAAAAGGAAACAACTTTTTTTTGGAAAAAAGGACTCTATTAAAAATCTGATTAAATATGTTATGAGATATAAATATAATGCACATAAGTATCATGTTTTTTCTGATGCACTGAACATTTTCCATGAAATTGACGATAATGGATTGTCAGCAATGGAGCTCGCTATTTTAGGAAGTGATGAAATTTGGAATATTAATGTGAAAACATTTCAAAATCCTGTATTTTATGGAGAAATTAATGTTCCGAAGATTTGTGCATATGCGCCAAGTGCAGGTAATGGAGCTGAACTAGAAAGGTTCAATTCTGTTTGTTGTTCATTGGCACAAGTTGAAATTATAGGAGTAAGAGATCAGAGTACAGTTGAATTAGTAGAGAAGCTTTTGAATAAAAAGACTAAACTAGTTGTAGATCCTACTTTGCTAATTCCATTTTCATATTATCCAGTTCCAAATAAAAGAATCATTTCTGAAAAATATATGGTTATTTATTCATATGATATATCTAAGGAACATATTGAATGGATTAAAAGATATGCGCATGAAAAAAAGTTTAAAACTGTTGCAGTATGTATGCAACACGGTTGGTGTGATAAAAATATATGTGTTAGTCCGTTAGAATTTTTAAGTTTGATTCGTGATGCAGAATGTGTTTATACGACAACATTTCATGGTAGTATTTTTACATTTTTACAACATAAAAAGTGTTATGTTGATATCAAATCAACAAAAGTTAAAGACTTATTAGCATGGACAGGTATGACAAATCAGGTTAATAGAGTAAATTGTACATATGAGAGTTTTATTAGAATATTAGACAGACAACCAAATTACAATCTTTTTGAGGGAAATCTGTTGATTAGAAGAAAACAGTCAAGCAGTTTGTATCAAGAAATCCTAACAAAGATTGAAAAAAACACAAGAAAATGGTGAAAGAAATGATCTATATATGTTCTAAAGAAAAATGCTCGGGGTGTGGTTTATGTGCAGATATCTGTCCTCAAAAAGCAATAACAATGAAAGAGAAAAAGCTAACTGGGCATTTTGTCCCGGAAATAGATAATGGTAAATGTATTAATTGTTCTTTGTGTCATGAAAAATGTCCGTCTAATTCAGTGCCACATTTATATAAAACAAAAAATACTTATGTAGCATGGAAGAAAGACGTAGAGTCCACTAAAACAAGTAGCTCTGGTGGTATAGCAGCAGAACTTTACAGTTGTGCAATCAAACAAGGATATTATGTGACAGGAGTTATACTTGATGAAGATTTTAGAGCAAAAATGATTTTATCAAATACGACAGAGTATTTGGAAAAGTTCAAGCTAAGTAAATATATGCAAGCAGATTGTAAGGGGATTTTCAGTGGAATTAAAGATTGCTTCAAGCTGAAGCAACAAGTCTTATTTATAGGTACACCATGTCAATGTGATGCGGCAAGAAAATTAGCTGGTGAAAGATACGGAGCTTTTTTAACTACGGTTGAATTAATCTGCCATGGTGTCCCATCTCAGAAAATTTTTAAAGAATATGTGAATGATGTAATTGCAAGTAATAAAGTAATAGATAAACTTCGCTTTCGAACAGAATTAGGAGAGGAATTAGTTATTTATTCTCAAAATAAAGTAATATGGAAAAGACGATCATTTCAGGATGACTATCTAACAGCATTTCAAGAAGGCATTCTCAGTAATGAAAAATGTTATCAGTGCCCTTATGCTACTCCAAATCGTGGATCTGATTTAACAATTGGAGATTTTTGGGGGATAGGTGAAGTTCGACCTTTCAGCAGACCACAATGTAGGGTATCAGTATTATTAGTGAATACTGAAAAGGGAAAACAACTTTTGGAATTATGTGATGGGTTGTACCTAGAAGAACGTGATAATTGCGAAGCAGTTAATGGTAATGGGCAATTAAAAGGACCTGCTAAAAAATCAGCTAAGTATGAATTGTTTTGGAATGTATACAGACGAAAAGGAATCAAGTCGGCAATGGGCTGTACAGTACACAGAAAAACAAATTATGCATACTTAAAAGATAAGTACTGGGGAGGGATAAAAAGATCTATAAAAAGAGTGCTTGTAAAGACAGGGGTAATGAGATAAAACAATGAATAAACTATTGAAAAAGTATAATGATATTCCGATTGCTGCTAAAGCAGCATTGTGGTTTGTGTTTTGTAATATTCTTCAGAAATGCGTGGCATTAATTACAACTCCAGTTTTTACGAGACTAATGACACCAGATCAGTATGGACAATTTAGCATATACAATTCATGGCTTCAAATATTTACAATTATTACAACGTTGAGGTTGAATTGGGGCGTTTTCAACAAGGGAATGAGTAAATATAAAGAGGATAGAGATGTTTATACAGTTACGATGCAGACTATTACAACAGTCTTAACGTTGATAACTTTTGTATTATACATCATTTTTAGGAGGTTTATCAATTCCATTGTTGAATTACCAACGTTTATTATGATTGCAATATTTGCAGAATTATTAGTAACACCTGCCATAGATTTTTGGACAATCAGAAAGAGATATGAGTATATTTACGTTCCAGTAGTCATTCGGTCTATTTTACTGGTTGTAGCAAACGCTGTATTAGGGGTAGTGGCGGTACTTATAAGTGATGAAAAGGGATATGCGCGTATATTATCGTGTGTGTTTGTAAATATAATATTTGGCTCAGTGTTATATGTGTATAACATTATAAAAGCTAAAAGAATTTTTTACAAGCCCTATGCCGTTTTTGCAATTAAATTTAATATACCACTATTCTTACATTATTTGTCGCAGTATATATTGGATCAATTTGATAGAGTAATGATTCAGAAGATGGTCGGAATGGCATCAGCTGGTATTTATAGCGTTGCATACAATGCGGCTGCTGTACTGCGAATTGTAACCCAAAGTGTTAATAATGCTTTTATACCATGGCAATATGAAAAATTAGAAGAAAAAAAATTTAAAGAAGTTGATAATATGTCATGCGTTATATGTTCAATTGTTTCTGTTTGTGCAATGATTTTTTGTTGTCTTGCACCTGAAATGATGTCTGTTTTAGCTGGTAAAAAATATATAGAAGCAGTATATTGTATTCCTCCGATTATTATTGGACTTCAGTTTTCTTTTATGTATTCATTGTTTGCAAATGTTGAATTTTTTTACGAGGAAAACAAGTATACAATGTATATTTCAATGGCCGGAGCGGCAATAAATGTTGTGTTAAATTATTTTGGAATTAAGTTTTTTGGTTTTGTTGCAGCTGCATATACAACAGCAATTTGCTTTGCTGCTTTTACATACTTTCATTATACCTATATGTCAAAACGTGTAAAAGAAAAGGAAAATATCGATGTGTTCTTTAATGGAAAAAGGTATTTTCTTATTGGTTTTGTAACTTCCGTATTATGTTTATCGGTCATGCTATTATACGGATATCCCTTAATTCGCTATATAATTATTGCTGTTGCGATTCTGATTGGATGGTTCTTTAAAAATAAAATATTAATGATTTGGCGTACTATAAAAAGAAAATAATAAGGTAAATGGTGAGTTATGGAAGAAAAAATAGTTTTGTATATAGAAAAAGCTCAATGTTGTGGCTGTTCTGCCTGTTATAGTGTATGTCCGGCTAATGCAATTACTATGGTTCCAGACGAAGAAGGATTTTTGTATCCTGAAATTGACTTTTGTAAATGCATCGGGTGTAAAAAATGCATTAAAACTTGTGTTTTTAAAACGAATCAAGCAGAAAAAGGTTTTTAATCTATCAATTATATTACACGGAAGGAAAATAGAAAATGTTTAGTTCACCACAAGTTTATGGCGTAAAACACAAAGATGAATCTATTAGACTAGAGTCGCGATCAGGAGGCTTTTTTACCGCAATATCAGATTATGTATTAGAAAATAATGGTGTTGTATATGGATGTAGTTTAAATGGTGATAACAGTAAGGCGCAACATTGCAGAGCTACAACGAAAACAGAGCGCGATAAAATGCGAGGTTCTAAATATATTCAAAGTGAGATTGGAGATTGCTATAATCGTGTTAGGGATGATTTAAATGATGGATGTACAGTGCTTTTTTCTGGAACGTCTTGTCAAATTGCAGCTTTAAAAGCAGTTTTACAAAAGGATTATTCTAATTTAATTTTGGTAGATATAATATGCCATGGAGTACCAAGTCCAAAAGTATGGAAAGATTATTTAGAGTGGGCGGAGCAGAAATATAAGTCAAAATGTATAGGGGTTGATTTTAGAAACAAAAAAAAGTTTGGGTGGGCGGCACATAAAGAGACGTTACAGTTAAAAGACTATAGAGGAAAAGTTAAGTGCTTTCATAGTGAAGTATTTAAAAATATGTTCTATTCCCATTATACTATTAGGCCAAGTTGCTATAAATGTCCCTATAAGGATATTATGCATCCTGCAGATATAACAATTGCTGATTTTTGGAAAATAGATAGTGCAATTCCGGGATTTAATGATGATAAAGGCGTTTCCTTGGTTTTGATTAATAATGAAAAAGGCGAAAAAGTTTTTGGCTTGATAAAAAAAGATTTAATCTACCAAACTAGTACAGTAGAAAAATGTATGATGTCTACTATGCAAAGACCATTTTCAAAGCCAGAGGATAGAGAAGAATTTTGGGATTCATATTTTAAAAAAGATTTTGATTTTATGGCTAAGAAATATGGAAAGTATGGATTGCTTAATGCTTTTAAGAGAAGTTTTAAACTTGGAATAGGAAGAGTTTATAGACGAATTAGAAAATACTGATTTGGATTCATACTAGGAAATCTTTGAAGATCCTCGCCAAATAATCTCCCACCCTCCCCAACGAACACCAAATAGGCTAAACTAAAAGTAACAAAAAGTCTAATTGGAGTTGATAAGAATGAATGAAATAGCAAAGGTAAAAAAAGAAGTCAAACTGAAGCAGTGGGCAGAAATGGTACAGCTCAGAAATGAAAGTGGGCTGACCGTTTCAAAATGGTGCGACCAAAACGGAGTGAATGTCAAAACGTACTACTATCGGCTGAAACAAGTTAGACAGGCACTGTGCAATGAAGTCGAGCAGCATGATATCGTAGCGGTCCGGCCGGTATATGACTGTCGTGAAAATACACATATCAGGCTTTCAATGGGTAATGCCACTATCGAGCTTCCCGATGATTTCAATGAGGACACTCTGAAACGGCTGCTGGGAGTTCTTCGATGATAGGTGATGTGAGCCATGCGGAGCATATCTACATTGTGTGCGGATACACTGATATGCGTAAGGCAATAGACGGACTTGCGGCTATCGTGCAGCAGAATTTTGGACTCGATGTTTTTTCAGGAAGCCTCTTTCTGTTCTGCGGGAAACGATGTGACCGCATCAAAGCTCTGCTCTGGGAAGAGGACGGTTTTGTACTGCTTTACAAACGCTTGGAAAACGGTAAATACAAATGGCCACGTGATTCCAATGAAGCGAAATTGATAACCCGGCAGGAATTTCGCTGGCTGATGGAAGGTCTTTCGATAGATCAAAAAACAGCCATCAAATCTGCAAAGAAAGGAAAAGTGTGCTGAGTTTTCAACAGAAAAAATGAACATATTTGTTGATATATATTCTATGTGCCTTTGTCAATAAAAAACGATTCCGAAAAATAAACCGTGTAAACGCAATAATCGCCAAATTTCTGACAATATTAAAATTGCAGCCAAACAGGGCAACGCTGAGGAGCGGCCTGACGCAGGCTGTGAGATAAAACGGTGGAAAGCGGCGGCAGAAATGTCGTCGTTTTTCAATATTCCACCGGATATCTCCAAAGCGGATAAACCTCAGGGGTTTGGGGACAGAGTCCCCGACAGCCGTCCCCGCCCAACAACCCACCACCCTACCCAGCCAACTCCAAATAGAGTAAACTAGAATTATCTAAGTAAGTCGAACCGGAGTTGATCAGAATGAACGAAATAGCAAGGATAAAGAACGAAGTCAGACTAAAGCAATGGGCTGAAAAAGTCGCACCTACAGTTCTTCGGAAAACGCAGCTTGGAAAGGCTTTTGAGTATGCATTCAAGCGCAGAGAGTATCTCGGAAATTATTTCAAAAACGGCGACTGTGCTATTTCAAACAACGCAGCGGAAAATGCGATCCGTCCGTTCACAGTCGGCAGAAAGAACTGGCTGTCCAGTGATACTCCGAACGGAGCAAAAGCCAGCGCTGATATATACAGCATCGTTGAGACAGCAAAAGCGAACAGGCTTGATGTTTTCAAATACTTTGAATTGTTGCTGACAGTTCTTCCGAGCATGGAGTTTCTGACTAATCCAGATATTCTGGAAGAACTGATGCCGTGGAATATATCTGTGCAGAAAATCTGTAAAGCAACATGAGTAATCCTTGAACCGCAGCTTGGGGATCTTTTATTTAGGGGCGGTATGTTATTAGGCGGGTACCAATATTCGACTAGTGGATGTTCAAAATTATTATTATAGGTTAGCTTATGCAAGATTATTATCTGAAAAGAAATATGTCGATTTTAAAGAGAGTGCTCCAGAACTATTTTCAGCACTGCGTGATAATTCTGACATAACTTCTGCGAAAATAATGATAGCAAAGCTTGAGAAGGTGTTGACAGATGCGTAAATATCCCAGAAATGTAGAAGAGAAAGATAATTACCTTTCTCTTTTGATATTTCCGAATTTGATGCTATACATAATTGCATTTGCAGGATTTGATTATTTTTATAATAATGTATTTTGTGAATTTAAGGCAGAACTTCATTTAACAAAGATATTATACTTTTTAATGATTGTGATATGTTCTTATAATGCTTCTAAACTCATTTTGACGCTGGTTGAGTTTCCGTACAGAACCTATAAGGGTGAGCATTATACATACAGGAATAAATTTAATTTTTTCAAGGCAATTTATAAAAAACAATTTTTTCGCATTTTTATAATGTTTTTGCTCTTTTTTCTCTGTATGCTCATTAATATGAATTTAAAAGCATTTGATTATGAAATTACGCCTGAACATCAAACAAATATTAAAGAAAATCAGAGCGTTGTATCCTCTTCTGATTTAAAAGATGATGATTCAATTCTATTAGCGGAAATTACGATTGAAGAAAATAAAAATATTATTCTTATAAACAGACCCGAAATATCGCAGAAAGAAACTGATAAAAACTTATTCTGGTATGTCACCAAAAATGGGGAATTTAACGAATGCTTTCAGGCGTATCGTAAAACGTGGACTAACTTTCTGACTTTTGCAGATGAAGGTAATTATACAGTTACTTTGGTGACGGATTATGATGATACTACAGGAGAATATACTCCCATTAGTAACACAATTGAATACACGGTTGAATAATAAGGAGGAAAAACAATGACCCAATTCACAAAATCATTCCTATGGAGATTTATATTAGATATAATTCTGCACCTGATTGGTATAAAGATTTTTTATTTGATGATGATAAACAGATTGCACAGGACAACATCAACACTTTAAAATCTATTTATGACAATAATAATTTAGGAGTGATATATTGTTAAAGGCTGGAGAAAGACTACTTCAAAATTTAGCTAAGCAAGAATATAAAACTGGCGCTCTAAAGACAGTTATTGTTGTTTCGGTTATATTGAGTGTAATATCCGGTATAATTTTCGCTGTTATGCTAATTAAAATGAATGTTGAAGGATTTGATAGTTTAAAGTATGTGGTATACTTGATAGTAATGGATTTAATATTTAGTTTTTTACTTTATTTTTCTTGTACATTAATAGTAATATCATTTATACGGACTTTATTACCACAAAATGTGCTAACTAAAATAATATGTTTTATCTTATCCGTAATCGTCTTTTTATGCTTTTCACAATCTTACCAGAAAATCTATGCTGAAAATACGGCTGATTCTAAAGGTTCATTTAGCTTTAGCGCAGATTTAAAATTTATACAAAAATATTTTGAATTTCCTGATGATACTATTGAACAGGCAGAATATTATATGTATGTTTCAAACTGTAGATATTCAACATCAATTTGTTTTGTAAATATGGATTTTACTGATATTAAAAGTGGAAACAATGTTGAACTCGTTATGCCTAAAAATTTTCAAACCTTAATACATGATTTGAAGCGAAAATCTGATAAAGATTTTATAAAATTAAATATATGTGTATATCAAAATAGTCATGTGGTGACATCATATAATTATTCTGTAATTTCAAAAGAAGAAATTGCAGAATATGAAGAAGTATTTAGCTAGGAGGAAAAACAATGACCCAATTCACAAAATCATTCCTATGGCGGTTCATATTAGACGAGTCTGAATACCCAACCGTGTAAATGACAATAATACCCACAAAGAAATTTGGAGGTAGATTGTAATGAAAACAAGAGATCACGGTTTAAGCGAGAAGGAAATGGAGCTTGTGAAGCTCATCATGGCGGAGTGCGAAAGCACAGGCGATATTCAGGCTAAACTCAAGCGTTTGTTTGCAGGAACTATCGAGCAGATGCTTGAAGCTGAAATGGACGAGCATCTGGGATATGAGAAGCATTCTGCCGCAGGCAACAACTCCGGAAACAGTAAAAATGGTTACGGCAAAAAGACCATTTCCAGCGATTACGGCGAGTGTGAAATAGCCGTTCCCCGTGACAGAAACGGTGAATTTGAACCTAAAATCATCGAAAAAAGACAGACCCGTACAGACGAAATTGAGCAGAAGATCATGGCGATGTACGCTAAGGGAGTGTCTCAGCGTGATATTGAGGACACTCTTCATGAGATCTACGGTTCAGAAATTTCTCAGGGACTCATTTCCCGTATAACCGACAAGATCCTTCCCGAAGTAAACGAGTGGCAGAACAGACCTCTTGACAGTATTTATCCTGTCGTTTTCTTTGACGGGATAGTTTTCAACTCCAGAAAAGACAATAAAATCATCAGCAAATGTGTGTACTCCGTTCTCGGGATCAATATGGAAGGACAAAAAGAAATCCTTGGCACTTGGATATCCGAAAATGAGTCTGCCAGCTTCTATGCAAGCATATGCTCAGACCTCAGAAACCGCGGAGTCACAGACATTTTCATCGCTTGTCACGATAATCTGACAGGACTTTGTGATGCAATAAATGCAATATTTCCAA
>ERZ773181.716-NODE-716-length-33677-cov-5.866724_pt1 | contig 33677 bp, 58 predicted proteins | sample MGYA00581001_ERZ773181 | MGnify/ENA primary metagenome ERZ773181 (study PRJEB29015, sample SAMEA2737780) | human gut metagenome | biome: human gut; feature: human-associated habitat; material: faeces | place: China | collected 2012 ...
GGTGGGCGTTGAATAAGAAATACGGCGATTATGAATGCTCCGAATGCGGGCAAGGAGACGTTAAGGCCATGGATTTTACGAACCTAAAAATGCGATACTGCCCCAACTGCGGGGCAAAGATGGACGGTGCGGAATGAACGAAGAGCGGAAACGTGTGTGCTGCAACTGCGGCAACTGCATCCGATATCCAACAAAGGACGGAATCCGGTGCCGGTGTTCAATAGACGATCATCACATTGACTATTTGCAGTGCTTTGAACACTGGTGCAAACGGTGGAAAAGAGAAAGAAAGTGGGACGGTGAAGAAAATGGAAAGAACGCTTGATTTGCCAAACAATGCCGTAGCAATGACGGTTTCTGTGTTGCGCGATGACGGCACTTGTTTTAATCTCGGCATAAAATGCTTCGGAACATCGGAGCTGCAGAGTGGCAAAATACTCCGATTTACCGACGACAAAGGAGGCGGCAGCGATGCATAAACCCTGCTACGGCAAATGTCCCCGCTGTGTGTGGCGGTGGAATGGGGGGTGTAGTGAATGGCAAGGCTGATTGATGCAAAAGCCGAAGAATCGCAGGTCAAGACCGCATTCAAATACAATCCGGTCATTATGGGGCAGTTCTTACGTTGGATAAGGATGCAGGACACAGTTGCCGCCGTCCCCGTCTCCGAACTTCTTTCACTCCGCGACAATCTGTACGAAGATAATCTTATCACGAGGCGGGGACTGCGCGATCTCAATATGCTTATCGCCAAATACGAAGGAGGAAAAGACAATGCGACTGATTGATGCTGACCATTTGATACAGGTCGTTTGCAGCGCTACGATTCTTTCGGACGGGTTTAAAGAAGCGTTCCGCAAGCTGGTTGCCGGAGAGCCAACGGTTGACCGCCCTACCCGCAGCCAGTTTAAGCGCATGGCGGTGCAACTGGGGTATGAGCCGGTGATTCGTTGCAAAAAATGTGTGCATTGGCAGAAGTTCAACGATGACTCGCGAAGAGACGGCATGTGCGAAGCACTTCTTAACTTCCACGGAGCAGAACGCAACATGACAAACGAGGACTTCTTCTGCGCATACGGAGAAAGGAAAAACAATGGCAACGAAGATCGTGCGTGACAACTGCAAGGACTGCGCTTCCAGCTGCGAGCACGCCGGAAAAGACCGGGAGTTTGTTTGCGTAAAAGGCGTCTCCTGCAAAACCGTAAAGCCAAAGCTGGAGATGGTCGCTGTTGTGCGGTGCAAAGACTGCAAGCACAAAGACACATGGCAAGAATCAAAAATACGTGATTGGTTCTGGTGTGGCGTAAGTGGATTGCAGGTCGTTGAAGATATGGACTTTTGCAGCTACGGAGAAAGGAAAGCCGATGAGAATGAACCGCTGGGAACATGACGTGTTTCTGGAAATAGCGCCGCGCCTTTGCTTGGACTGCGAGGACGATTGCCCCGGGGAGCTGAGCTGCGCCAAACTCGCCAAGCATATTGTCGAGGAAAAGGAGGCCGCACGCGATGAGCAGTAAATCCAAGCGCAAGACGAAAGACGTATCCATGCACAAGGCCGTGTCCATCGCCATGACGATCTTTGTCTGGGCATGGATGTCCTGCTTCAATCCTACGCAGGAGGACGTGAACAAGCTGTCGGCAGAGGTGGCGAACATCCGGGAGAGCGTCGGAAGCGGCAATCTCAATGTCTGGATGGTCAGAGACGCTATTAAGGACGAGTTTGGTTGGGAAATATAAACAGACCAGCCGTAAATAAAAACGCGGCACAGCGTGTTTAACATTGAATGACGAGGTGAGAAAGTGAACGAACTCTGGAAAATGAAATGCAAGGCTGACCTCTTCAACCTCCGGAAGAATGAGGCGGCGATATTGTCCATACCGGAAGAGATCGACATGGAGCGCGAACGCATGACATCCATCAAGAGCGCATCCACGGGAACGGCCCCGGTGCAGGGCGGCGGCACATCGTATGAAGAACGCATGAACAACAGCATTTGCCTGATCGATCTTCTTTCCGACAATCTCCGCATTGCAGAATCGGAGGTGCGGCTGACGAAGAAAGCCCTTGCCACGCTGACAGACGAGGAACAGCGTATTCTGGAAGTGCTGTACATCGACAGACAGAAGAGAGGCGCGGAACGGCTGTGCCAAGAGCTTGCCATAGCCGAGGAAGCGACGGTATGGAAGCGAGCAATGCGGGCACTGGAAAACTACTGCGCCGCCAGGTACAGCTCCGCGGCAATCTGATGGAAGTTTCGAGACAGTAACTTTTCAAAAATTCGTGGTATAATAGTATCATCCAAAGCCACGCAGAGACGCCGGACGATCACCGAGCGCCGGAGCGTGGCTTTTTGTTTTGGGCGAAGCCGAAAGGCGGGAAAGCCGTACGCAGCGGAGGGGGCGGCGGAACGCGCGAAGGGGGTGTGGTTTGTGGATAAGCTGACAGCGAAGCAGCAGCGTTTCTGCGATGAATATCTGATTGATCTGAACGCAACGCAAGCCGCAATTCGCGCGGGGTATTCAAAAAAAAATGCAAATAACATTGCAAGTGAAAACTTGGCAAAACCCAACATTCAAAAATATATCCGCGACCGCATGGCGGAAAAAGAAACATCCCTGATCGCCGACCAGAACGAAATCCTTGAATATCTTACCTCCGTTCTCCGCGGAGAGAGCGAAGCGGGAATGATCGTTGACAAGAACGGAGATATGGCGGCAACGCCGGATTTGCCCGGCGTGAAAGATCGTCTCCGGGCGGCAGAGCTTCTCGGCAAGAGATACGGCCTGTTTGTGGAAAAGGTCGACCTCACGAAGCGCGAGCTTTCCGACGACGCCAAGGCCGATATTGACCGGCTGCTCGAAGAGACAAAAGGCATTGTTTCATGACGGCGCTCACAAAAGAAACAGTCTGGAAGATATGGCGGTATCGACCGGCGGCAATAGGCCGCATGATCGGCTTTAAAGACCTTACCGATGAGCTGCACGGGAAATGGATGCAAAACATCATTTACGGCGACGCAGATTACACGCTGCAAGCTCACAGATTGAGCTATAAATCGTCCTGCCTTTCCGTAGCGCTTGCCATGTGGTGTGTGCTGAACCATGGGAAAAACGCCCTTTTCATGCGAAAGACAGATACAGACGTTATAGAATCAATTGCCCAGGCGCAAAAGGTGATGGAAAATGAAGCGTTCCGACATATGGCCGAAATCCTCATGGATTCTCCTGTATATCTCACAACGGGAAACGCTTCCAATATGACCGTATCCACATACGACAGCCCACGCGGCGCGGAACAGCTCGTCGGCTGCGGCTGCGGCGGCAGTCTTACAGGCAAGCACGCAAATCTCATTGTCTGCGACGATGTTGTAAACCTACAGGATCGAATCAGCATGGCGGAACGGGAAAAGACAAAGGCCATCGTCCGGGAGCTGCGGAACATCGTCACCCGCGACGGGCGGATCGTGTTCATCGGTACGCCGTGGCACAAGGAGGACGCCTTTTCCCTTGTGGCCACGCCGGAAAGATACGACTGCTATTCCACGGGGCTTATCTCCGAGGAAAAACTAAAGAACCTACGGGAGGCGATGACAGCCTCTCTTTTTGCAGCAAACTACGAGCTGCGCCATATCGCGTCCGATGATGTTATTTTCACCTCGCCGCAAACGGGCGCAGACCCGGCGCTCGCCGAGCAGGGCATCTGTCACATCGACGCCTCCTACGGCGGCGAGGACGGGACTGCGTTTACAATCTGCAAGAAATCCGGCGGCAAGTATTACATTTACGGGCGGCTCTGGCAGAAGCATGTTGACGACTGTTTACCGGAGATCATCCGCCTCCGAAAGGCGTTCAACGCCGGGATCATCTACTGCGAACGCAACGCGGACAAAGGCTACCTTGCTAAGGCTCTCCGCGAAAGGGGCGAGCGCGCCGACACCTACCACGAAAAGACAAACAAATTTGTCAAGATCACGAGCTACTTAAAAAGCGAGTGGAAAAACGTTGTATTCGTTGCTGGTACAGATGCAGAATACATCAACCAGATCTGCGATTACACCGAAAACGCCGAGCACGACGACGCGCCGGACAGCGCCGCGTCCGTCGTCCGTAAATTGTGGAATAAAAAAGAAACGGAATACGTCCCGCTGTGGATGTAAGGAGGAGACATGTATACCTATCAGGACTTACTCGCCGCGGGAGGATCGCTCGATGCGAGGACGACGTTTATCAACAACGCCATCGCCGAGCACACCGGCAGCAAGGCGTACAAAACAGCGGCAGACGCCGAGCTGTACTACAACGGCGAAAACCCTACCATTAGCAATTATGAAAAGATCCTTTATGATTTGCAGGGCAAGGCGCACCGCGACATGTTCACCGCCAACCACAAGCTGGCCTCTTCTTTCTTCCGCTTCGACGTTAACCAGCAGGTCGCGTATCTCCTCGGCAACGGCGTCACATTCGCCGACAAGAAAACGGCGGACAAGCTCTGCTCCGATTTCGACCAGGAGGTCATGACCGCCGCGAAGTACGCACAGATCGGCGGTGTCTCGTTCGGCTTCTGGGATCTGGAACACTTGAGAGTGTTCCGCCTGACGGAGTTTGTGCCGCTCTACGACGAGGAGACTGGCGCGCTCTCCGCCGGTATCCGCTTCTGGCAGCTCGCGCCGGAAAAGCCGAAGCGCGTCACGCTCTATGAGCTGGACGGCTTTACCGAGTTCATCCAGTGCAAGGGCGAGCCGATGACGATCATGCAGGACAAGCGCGCCTACAAGCGGATCGTGCGAACGTCCGAGGTCGGCGGTACGGAAATCCTCGACGGCGAGAATTATCCCGGATTTCCCATCGTGCCGCTGTTTAACAACGAACGCGGATTGTCGGAGATCGTCGGCAAGCGCAACACCATCGACGCCCTCGACCTTGCGACCTCGAACATGGTTAACAACGTAGACGAGGGCAACCTCATCTATTGGGTTCTCACCAATTGCGGCGGCATGGGCGACCTCGACGACGCCAGGTTTGTCGAACGCCTGAAAACCACGCACGTCGCCCACGCCGACGGCGATGAGGGCGCAAAGGCCGAGGCGCATACTCTCGAAGCGCCGTACGCCGGAACGAACACGACGATTGACATGCTGAAAAAGAAGCTCTTCGAGGACTTCCAGTGCTTCGACAGCGCTGCCGTATCCGCCGGAAACCAGACGGCGACAGCCATCAAAGCCGCGTATGTTCCGCTCGATCTCAAGACCGACATGTTCGAGGCGCAGGTCACGCGCTTTATTGCCGGCATCCTCTCCCTGCTCGGCATCGACGACAAGCCGACCTACACGCGCAACCAGATCATCAACCGGCAGGAGGAGACGCAGAGCCTCATCCTTGCCGCGCAGTACTATGACGAGGAATACATCATCAAAAAGCTGCTCACCATCAACGGCGACGCCGACCAGTTCGACGATCTCATGCAGCGCCGGGACAACGCGGCGGTCGACCGCCTCGGTCTGGATGAATGAAGCGCGACGAGGGACGCCGCCTGACGGACGCGGAGCTGGAGGCGCTCGAAAAACGCATCCGGGAGATGTACGGCGGCGCGGCAAAAAACCTCCGGCAGATCATTGACGAGTATTTCGCCAACTTCCGCCTCCGCGATGAGGAAATGCAAAAGCTTATCGGAACCGTAGTCAATGGGCGAGAGTGGACGGAGGAGGACTATAAGCAATGGCGGCTCGCCCAGATGGGCCGCGGCGAGCGTTTTGAAGCCCTGCGGGACAAGCTCGCCGAACGATTGACCAACGCAAACGAGGTCGCCATCTCCTACGTCAACGACGCCACGCCAGGCATATACACACTAAACCGCAACTATGCCGCGTATGAAGTCTCCGACGCGGGCGGCGATTTCACCCTCTACGATGAGCAGACCGTCCGCCGCCTGATCGTTGAGCAGCCGGATTTAATGCCGTATTATCCAAAAGAGAAAGCCGTCCGCCGCGGCATCGACCTGGAATTTGGGAAGAAGCAGATCACGAACGCTGTCACAGCTGGCATCTTGATGGGGCGAAGCAGCCGCGGCATCGCCGCCGACCTTCGCCGCCGCATTATTGACATGAGCGTCGAGAGCGCCATCCGCGCCGCGCGTACCGCCGTCACCGCCGCCGAAAACGGAGGCCGACAGGCGACGTATGAAAAGGCCGCGGAAATGGGGATCGAAATGCAGCGGGAGTGGATCGCCACAAAGGATCATCGCACCAGAGAATGGCACGGAATGGCCGACGGTCAGCGTGTTGGCGTTGACGAGGCCTTTACCGTCGGCGGCGAGAAGCTCATGTTCCCCGGCGACAGATCGCACGGCGCGTCCGGTTGGAATATATATAACTGCCGCTGTGCTGTGCGCGGTGTCATCAAAGGCCACGGGCGAAAGAGAGAAACATACAGCGATTGGCTCAAGCGGCTCGACGATGAGGCGGCAGCAGCAAACGCCGCGGATGACGCGGAGGCGCTGAAATTCTTCGGCGCAGACGCCCGAGACGACTTGAATAAAATAGCATCCGGCGGTATAATACGCTTAGAAAACGGCTTTGCCGCTTTTCCCAAAGACGATCAGCTCGCAGTAAATATCAAAGCTGTAAAGCCGTTAAAAACGTTCTTTGATGTCGCCATGCACGGATCGCCTACCGCCGTAGGATATGGGACACTCGAAACGAATATGTCCCCTCGGCTGCTCGCATCGGTCATTCGGCATATGGGCGGCTGGAACGGGCAGAATATCCGGCTGCTGTCGTGCAGCACTGGAAAGCAGACCGGAGATGAATACTGCTTCGCCGAGGAATTGGCAAACGCGCTCGGCGTTACGGTAAAAGCTCCAAGCGATACACTGTACATAAGTAAGCACGGCGTAATCTACATCGGCGAATTGAGGGATGGAAAGTTTATTGACTACCATCCAAACCAAAGGGGGCGCAGAAAGTGATAGCGTTCGGTTATTTCAAAGGCTTGCCGTATGAGCGAAGCAATGAAGAATTTGAAACATACAGGCATTTTAAAAACAGCATCGGTAAGGACAAGATAATCGCGCACATTGAGACCCTTGATCCCGGACTGACCACTTTGCCGTCCTACGATATTTTTACAGGCGAGAAGCTCCACGCAGGCGCTTTCTGGGATGGCGATTTTGTTTTCCCGTACGAGTTCCTCCACTACTACGAAAACTACGATATCGGTATTCCTCCGGAGTACGAGGAATACCTGAAAAGCATCGGGGTTGGTTGACAATGCCGTTTGTTTACAAGCTCTATGACAACGCCGCTGACGTTCTCAAAGCCACCGCCGAACAAAAACTGCGGGCGCTCGAAGCCGTCGGCATACAGGCGGAGGGCGACGTAAAGGACGAGATCACCGACCTCGACGCAGTCGATACCGGGCGCTTGCGTGGAAGCATTGCCCATCAGGTGGACGGTGATTCCGTCGAGGTCGGAACAAACGTCGATTACGCGGTCTACGTCCACGAGGGAACCGGCAAATACGCCGTCAGCGGCGGAACACCAAAGGAACGCTGGGTATACCGCGACGAGTTGACCGGCGAGTTCCGCATGGGTTATCCGCAGCGCCCCCGGCGTTTCCTGAAAAATGCGATTGAACGGTACATTGATGATTACAAAGAAATCATCAAGGAATACCTCAGCAAATAACCGAATAAAGAAATCAGCTTACAGCGATGTACCGCCGCAGGCTGATTTTTTTACTGCCGCTTTTTTAAGCGGCTTTTTACTACTCCGCGGCGATGCACCGCCGCGAAAGAATGAAAAGGAGTAATCGTTATGGCACTCACAAGAAAGGCCCTGAAAGCAATGGGGCTGACCGACGAGCAGGTCGATTCCATCGTCGAAATGCACGTCGAAACTACCGACGCGCTAAAGGAACAGCGCGATCAATTCAAGGCGGACGCGGAAAAGCTCCCGGCTGTACAGGCCGAGCTTGACGCGCTCAAAGCCAAAGGCGACGACGGCTACAAAGCAAAATACGAAAAAGAGCACTCCGATTTCGAGGCGTACAAGGCCGACGTCACCGCAAAGGAAAGCAAGGCGGCAAAGGAAAAGGCCGTCCGCGCCTACTTTGAAAGCAAGAACATCACCGGCGGGAACCTCGACCTAGCCATGCGTGGCTGCGGCGAGGAAATGGCCGCGCTCGAAATGGACGGGGACAAGATCAAGGATGCAGCATCCCTTGACGCGCTTATCGCGGGCGCTTTTAAGCCGCTTGTATCCACGACGCAGACGCAGGGCGCGAACACCGCCACCCCGCCGAACAACAACCATGTCACCCGATACACGACGGACGAAATCAAGAAAATGTCCGCCGCCGAAATTAACAAGAACTGGGACGCGGTAAAGGCGTCCCTCAACCGGAAAGGAGACTAATTCACAATGGCTGTAACCACTTTTATTCCCGAGATTTGGAATGCCCGACTGCTCTATGCGCTCGAAAAGGCGCACGTTGCCACCAACCTCGTCAACCGCAACTATGAGGGGGAAATCAGCAACCACGGCGACACCGTCCACATCAACACCATCGGGGCGATCACCGTGAAGAGCTACACCAAAAACACCGACATCGCAGACCCGGAGGTTCTGTCCACGACCGACCAGACCCTCGTCATCGACCAGTCCAAGTACTTCAACTTCCAGGTCGACGACGTGGACAAGGTGCAGGCCGCGGGCGAGCTGGTCGATACCGCGATGGGCCGCGCTGCCTACGCCCTCGCCGACGTTTCCGACGCCTACCTTCTCGGCGTGATCGCCGCCGGCGCCGCTGCCGGTAACACCATCGGCTCCGCCGCCGCCCCCGTTGCCCTTACCGCCTCCAACGTCTACGAGAACATCGTGAAGCTCAAGACGAAGCTCGACAAGGCGAACGTCCCCAACACGGGCCGTACTATCGTCGTCCCGCCGGACGTTCATTCCCTCCTCCTGCTCGATGACCGCTTCGCCAAGAGCACCGCGACCGCCGGACAGGAAGCCCTTATCAACGGCCTTGTCGGCCGCATCGCCGGTTTCGACGTCTACATGTCCAACAACGTCAAGACCGGCACCGGCACGGACACCGGCAAGACGCCCTATTTCGAGATCACCGCGCAGATCACCGACGCCACCACCTACGCCGAGCAGATCATCAAGACCGAGGCGTACCGCATGGAAAAGCGTTTTGCCGACGCGGTAAAGGGCCTGCACGTCTACGGCGCGAAGGTCACGGACGGCACGAAGATCGCCAAGATTCTCGCCTCCGTCTCCTGATAGGAGGCCGCCGTGAGCTGGAATTACACCTGCAGCGCGGCCACGGTCGGCGAGATGTGCGCCTCGCTGCGAAACTATTTCGCCCTCGACCCTATCACCGGCGAGTTCACGATCAAGGATTCGGATCTCACTGTCCCCGGCCTCGTCCGGGGGCAGTACTTCCGCCTCGACGGCAGCGTTTTTAATGACGGCGTGCACCGATACGGTGAGCGAACCATGAACTGCGACGAAACGTTCACCGGCACGATCACCCCCATGGCTGTACCGCCCGCGTTTGAGGCCGTCGCCGCCGAGATCGAGGAATGGAAGCAGAAAAACGCCGAGGTCATCAACAGTCCCTACCAGAGCGAGAGCTTCGGCGGCTATTCCTACACGAAAGGAAGCGATTTCGCCTCATGGCAGGGCGTGTTTGCAAAACGGCTGAACCGTTGGAGGAAACTATGAGCTTATATGAAACGTTCTATTCCCCCGCCGTTGTGATGAACAAGACGAAAGTGCCGGACGGCGTCGGCGGATACGTCAACGCATGGAAAGATGGCGCGGAGATCAGGATCGCGTTTTCCGGCCTGACGCCAACAGAGCGCATTGCCGCGCAGCAGGCCGACGTGACCTATACCGACACCATCGTCACGCCGCTCAACACCAACCTCGATGAGCAGGACATCATCAAGACGGACGGAAGCTACTACCTCGTCGTTTCCAAGCTACCCAAAACGCCGACGGTATCGACGTTCCAGTTCGAGCGGTACAACGTCCGCAGATTGGCGGCGCTGCCATGACCAAGGCCGAAGCCCTCCATTCGTTCATGTCGTCGTTTGGCCTAACGGCCTACCCCAACGAGGCCGAGACCGGCGCGGCGTTTCCGTACCTTGTCTATGAACAGGTGCTCGGCGCGTTCGACGACGGCTCCATGCCTATGGTGGTGAATCTCTGGTATTACGGCGATTCCTACCGACCCATCGTCGAGAAAACGCAGGAGATCTCCAACGCCATCGGCTTGGGCGGCGTCTACGTCCCATGCGACGGCGGCGCACTGCTCATCCAGCGAGGCAGCCCGTTTTCCCAGCCGCAGACCGACGCGGCAGACAACAAGATCAAAGGCCGTTACATCAACGTGACGGTCGATTTTTTAACCCAAAATTGAGGTGAGAAAATGAAATTCAGAAAAATCCCCGAAGACACTTTTAAAAACATCGTTCTCAACGCGGGCGTTCTCCTTAAGGCGTTCACCCCGGCAACGCCTGCCATTGAGGACACGAACATCCTAGGCGCGACCACCGGCGGGATCAACTTCACCGCGACGCCCTCTTTTACCGACTTCGGCGAGGACATCGACAACTGCCCGAAAAACATGAAGGAGCTCAAAAAGCTCGATTCGTGGGAAGTTAAGCTCACGGGTACCTTCATCACCACGAACACGGCCCTCATCGCCCTGCTCATGGGTGCGGGCGATGTCGGCACGACCGACACGACCAAGATCACCCCGCGCGTGGATGTCGCGTCCGCGGATTTCAAAGACCTCTGGCTCGTTTGCGACTATTCCGACAAGAACGGCGAGAACAACGGCGGTTACTGCGCCATCAAGATCATCAACGCCCTGTCCACCGGCGGCTTCTCCATGCAGAGCACCGACAAGGGCAAGGCGCAGTTCTCGTTCGAGTTCACCGGCCATGTCAGCATGAGCGCGCAGACGGTCGTGCCGTTCGAGGTCTATCTCAAGGAAGGGACGGATGAGGCGTGAAAAAAATGACGCTCCCGTCCGAAATCAAAGGCAAGGGCGCGTTGAGCGCCTTTGCCGCCCTCATCGATCCGCTCTGCAATCTCGTTGAGGACGAGGACACGCGGGAGATGTACCGGCAGGAGAAAAAGCCGGACGAGCGCTCCTCGCGCTCTTACATCGTCTCCCTCGTTTATAAGATCCTCTCCCGTCACGAGGACGACTTCTGCCGCATCATGGCCGTGTGCTACGGCACAACGCCCGAAAAGTACGCCGCCGAGCTCACCTACGTCAAAGCCCTGCAGGACTGGGCGGAGCTCACCGGCGATGAAGTCTGGAAGTCTTTTTTTACGGCGGCGCAGGTTGGCGCGGATCGTGCTGGCTCTGCGCCGGAGAATACGCCGGAGACCAACGAGTAAGCAGCATTGTCCGGTATGTCGCCGTCAGGGAGCACCGGCGCGCGGAAGAGGAGGCGTACAGAATATACGTCACCGACGCGCTCTATGCCCTCGTCCGCCGCGACCAGATGCTCAACCGGCGCTTCATTGACGTCCTCCGTCCGCGAAAAATCGAGGAGCCGGAGGAGATCATCGCGCGCTTCCGCGCCGCATTTGGAGGCGATGAAGAATGAATGTATTTGACCTTTTTGCCAAACTCACCCTCGATACGTCCGATTTCGACAAGCAAGTCACCGATGCGTCGAAATCGTTCGACAAGCTCGGCGGCGCTGCCGAGGACATCCCCGGCGACACCCAAAAGGCGGAAAAGGCCGTTGATAAGTTCACGAGATCCGTTGAGGAGGCAACCACCGAAACAAACCAAGCCGAGACCGCGTTAAACGACGCAGAACGCTCCCTGCGCGATGTTGGGAAAGAAGCCGACAAAGCGGCCCCGCCAATCGAAGATGCCGCAGACGGCCTGAAAAATGTAGGAGAGACGAGCGGCGGAGCGGACGGCGCTCTGTCTGGCCTCGGCAAAACCATCACAGGCGCCGTAACAAAAGGCCATCTTCTCGCCGCTGCAATTGAGGTCTCGGTTTCCACGATCAAAAGCTTTGCGGAAGCCGTATGGAACATGGACGAATCCACGGAGGAGTTCCGCGTCTCCATGGGCAAGCTCGACACTGCGTTCGAGACCATGGGCTACTCCACCACCAGCGCGCGAAAAACGTTCCGCGAGTTCTACAAGCTCCTCGGCGATACCGGCACAGCGGTCGAGGCCTCGCAGCTCCTCGCCCGCCTTACCACCAGCACAAAGGAACAGGCGCGTTGGACGGAGATCGCCGCCGGTGTTTACGGAACGTTTGGCGATTCCCTCCCCATAGAGGGCCTCATTGAGGCGTCAAATGAAACCGCCAAGGTCGGGCAGGTCACGGGCGTTTTGGCCGACGCGCTCAACTGGGTCGGCATTTCCGAGGACGATTTTAACATCCGCCTCGCCTCCTGTGCCGATACGGCAGAGCGAACCGCCCTCATTACCGACACCCTCGCCGCAGCGTATGACGATGCCGCCGCTGCCATGCATCGCAACAATTCCGCCGTCATGAACGCCCGCGACGCGCAGCTTGAGCTCGAAGAGGCGCAGGCTGGTGTCGGCGAACAGATTTCGCGTTTGAAAACCGCGTTCAGCGGCATTTTGACCCCGTCCATCGCAAAAGTGCTCGGCTGGGTAGAAAAGCTCACAAGCGGCTTTGCCGACGTCGCCGAGAGCTGGGCCGAAACGGCAGACGAGTTTAGAAACCCCCTCCCTACAGAAAGCGTTGAGGATGCAAGGGCGCAGCTTGAGGCGTGGAACGATGAGCTTGTTCGCTTGAAAACAGAGCTCGCGGGTGTGAGCGAGGCGACGGACGCGGACACGTTCTGGCGCCTATCGTATCAGGTCGATGACCTGACCGGGAAAATCAGCCGCGGCACGGAACAGCTTGCCGATATGGAAGCGGCGGAAGCGTCCGCCGCAGAAACCGCGAACGTAACCGCCGACGCCGTCGATAAGATGACGATCAGCGCTAACGGCTTTTCCGTCGAGCTCGCCAACAGCAACCTCACCATGGAGGAAGCTACCGAGCGCCTACAGACCTATACAGACGCAGCGACGAACATGTTCTCGCGCATCAACACGGAGAGCGAGCTTTCGTACGCGGACGCCCTCGACAACATGCGCCACAATATCGACGCGACGAACGACTTTTCCGCGAACATGGCATCCATCGCCGGAGAGCTTCCCGCCGAGCTGGCGGAGATGTTCAACGCGGGCGGGCCGGAGATGTACGCCGGTGTCGTCGCCATGCTCGCCGAGGCCAACGCCGGAAGCGAGGAGGGCCTCGCAGAGCTGCGTGCCCTGTACGAAGAGGGCGGCGCGGCGGCAATCGAGGCGTTTGCGCAGTCCGTCGGCGCAGGAAAAGTTGATGCTGACCCGGCGGCGCAGCTCGCCGAGGGAATGGACAAGGACGTTACCTGCGAACAGGCCGGGCAAGACCTTGTCGACCGCACCGTGAGCGCCATTTCTGCGCGCGTCGTTGACAGCGGAACCTTTTATTCCTCTGGCCGCCGAGCGGTTGATCGCTTCATTGAAGGGCTCAAAAGTAAAACGCGGGATGCTTATAACGCCGGTATGAGTATTGCCAATTCCGCTGGAAACGGAATGAACAACGGCGGCGGCGGAAACGGTGGTCATTTCTCAGCCGGTGGCCTCGATTATGTCCCATATGATGGATATCCGGCGGTTCTCCACCGCGGTGAATCTGTGCTGACAAAGGCCGAGGCGGAAGACTGGCGGCGCGGTACGCACAACGCCGCGGGCATCACCATCGTGCAGAACATCCAGAGCGTACCGCAGACGCCCGTGGAGCTTGCCGCTGCAACGGCGGCGTATTTTGAGACGGCGAGGTGGGCAATGTGAGCAATCTTTCCAAAACCTTCCGCTATGTCAATTCGGACGGCGGCGAGATCGTCTTTGAGTATGCCAGCGGGTTTCTCATCAACAAGCCCGCGGGCATTGATACCGTCGTCTGCAAGCTCAACGAAGCGCAGGGCATCGACCAGACCGGAACAACCGTACAGAGCGTTAACGTGCAGTCCCGCCCCGTGACGATCAGCGGCATTCTCGTCGGAGAATTTCAGGCGGAGAACAAGGACGCGCTCCTCTCCGTCGTGCGCCCTGACCTCTACGGTCGGCTCTACGCCGACGACTACTACCTCGACGTCCGCCCTACGGCCACCCCGACCATCGAGGCGCGCCCGGTGTTCGCTGCGTTTCAGTTCTCGCTGACCGCGCCGTATCCCTATTGGCAGCAGGACGCATCTGCCGCCGCCACGCTTTCCGGCGTGGAATACGGCTTTAAATTCCCGTGGAATCAGTCCCGCCCGTACCGCTTCGGCACGGTCGTCCGGACGCAGTTCATCAACGTCAAAAACGGCGGGCAAGTTCCCGTCCCGTATACCCTAACGTTCACCGCGCTCAACGAGGTCGTCAATCCGCAGATCCTCGACGCGGCAACCGGGAAATTCATCCGCGTTAACAAAACACTCGCCGCCGGGGAGCGTGTCGTGATCGAAATCACGCACGACCGTACATATGTTACCTCCAGCGTGGACGGCGAGTGCCGCGGCGCGCTTGAATTAACGTCCAGCCTCTACCGGCTTTCCGTCGGGGACAATGTTTTGAAGCCGACCGCGGACAGCGGCCTTGACAGCCTGCAGGTCGCTGTTGACTTTGCGCAGGAGATCGTGGGGATAAGCGTATGAGCTTTGAAATCTATCCCCCCGATTTCTCCACACGATACCAGTTAACACACGCCATTTCCGTCCAGATAACCGAGCACTACAACGCGATCGGCAAAATACAGGTCGTTGCCCCCGTGGACGATTACAACATCGCCGCCCTCCGTGAGGGGGCGGTATTGTACAACACCACAAGAGGCACGACCTACGTTCTCGTCAACGTCAAGCATGACACAGTGCAGAATCGCATCACCGTCAATGGTTACACAGCAAACTGGCTCTTAAACAAGCGCGTCGTTGCGGCAAAAACGGCCATCACGACCATAGAGACTGGCGTATACGGCCTCATCAACGACAACCTCCGCGGCCTGACGCGCATCCATACGGCGACGCCAGCGGGCCTGACCGAGCAGTTTCAGCCGGAGGACGACGAGGACAACACCGTTTACGGCGGGCAGCTCCTCGATAAGATCATGGACGTTCTCGACACCGCCGAGCTCGGCCACCGGATGGACTGGGACGGGAATACCCTAACGCACACCTTCCGCGTCATCAAAGGAACCGACCGAACGACCGGCATTCACCGCGTTGCATTTGTTGAAGAGCAGGGAACATGTTCCGACCTTGTCATCAATAAAGACGTGAGCACGTTTAAAAATGTCGCTTATGTGAAATACAAGCTGACCGACGAAACCGAGCCGGTCGCGGTCGTTGGCAGCGCCTCTGGCGACGACCGCTTCGAGCGGTGGTTCGACAGCTCGATTTCGCAGGAGTCGGACGGCACCGCCGACGACGCTGCCAAGTCTGCAAAGTCCTTCGGCAACATGGAGCTCGGGAAGTATATCGAGCGATCCAGCTTTGACGTTGTCATCGACCCCTCCGAGCTTGGCATCCGCTATGACCTCGGCGATGTCGTATTGTGCATTTCCGTCCGCTTCGGCGTGTCATTCGCCGCGCGAATCACAGGCCTGAAATACACCCTCGACCGCACCGGCGAGAAAACGCAGATCATCCTCGGCGACCCAATCCTTGACGCACTAAGTGAGGAGAAACTAAATGGCAAATATTAAATCTTTCCCGAACAACCGCGACGAATACGTCGGCGCGGAATACGCCATGCGCTGGCTGCATGGCCGCACCTCCGGCGTGTTCGCCGCGAATAACAACGCCGCCGTCGCCGCCGTGCAGAACGCCATGGCGGTCACGGTGTCCGACGGTGTCGGCTGGATCGCCGATTCCGAAGCAAACGGCGTTGTCTGGTGGAACGACGCCGAAAAAACTAACGGCGCAAAAATGCAGCTCACCGTTGACGCGGCGGACGGCGTTCTAAACCGCATCGACCGCGTAATCGTTGAATGGAAAACCACCGATTACGCCGACCTTCCGGAAATTAAAATTCTCAAAGGCATACCGGCGAGCGCGGCGGCTGCTCCTGCTCTAACAAACAACACCACGCAGCGGCAGTTGAGCCTAGCGCAGATCCTCGTCGCCGCCGGTACGACATCTATCACCGCCTCTATGATTACGGACGAACGGCAAAACCCGGACGTCTGCGGCCTTGTAACCGACACGTTGAGCATCGACACAAGCGTCATCAACGCGCAGTTTACCGAACTTCTTTCGCAGCTTCGGACGGCGATTGAACAGGCGAGCGGCGGCATTATCCCGGACAACACAGTAACGCTGGCGAAGTTGGCATCTGACGCAAAGTATTGGAATGAGTTTCCGCGAACGAACACAAGTTCAGACGCAACAAGCAATTATGTCGTTTCGAGCTGGGGACACGTTTTCAACTGGGTATACGGCAGCAATCAGTCTTTCATGTTCGATTTGAGCGAGTTTAACCGTATTACGGATGACTTCTGGGAGACGGTCATTTTTGCTAACAATCCTTTTACGCTAATTTTGCAGAATATGCCCGCTGTGATTGAAAGTAATAAGGGAACATCTTCATCGGCGGCTGAAATCAGAATCACTGTTCCGCAATACAAGTGGATCAAGCTGAAAAAGATTTCAAATGTTGCGCTCATTGTGACCGGTAACTATGACACACGCATGATCTATGCCGGAACGACGGAGCCGGGCGCCGAGCTCGGCAGCGACGGGGATATCTATCTCATGTATTCGGAGTGAGGTGATCTGAATGGCATGGTCACAGACAGCGCCGGAGCTGCCAAGCGGCAGCGTGTGGGAGCAGGAAAAAAGCATTTCGGGTGTAGCAAACCATTGGAGCTTTTCCGGAAAGCTCTACATCGCCCGTCTGAACGGCAGGCAGTTTGCCATTAAAGCAGAGCTGACGAGCGACAACGGCAGCTATGGGACTTATTACCCTCCGGGCAAGTGGACGCTACGATGCGATATCGGCGGCGTCACCGGCACAGAAGATACGTCCTTCGACGTATCAAAAGGAACGACAACGTTCTATTTTATCGGAGAAGCCGGAGAGGGTGTAAATATCACCGTCAAGGTCGGCGGCGTTGGCGCCGCGGTCGCCGTTCAAACCGCGACCTTTACCGCGCCTGCGCTGCTCGGAGCAACGGTTTATTTCAAGGTCTCCGGCGTGTGGAAGCAGACGACGTTGTACCGCAAGGGCGGCGCATGGAAAAATGCGTCGGCAAAATTCAAAGCAGGAGGTATATGGAAATGACAGAAACCGAACTTCGACGGAAAGTCGTGTCCACTGCTCTTTCGTGGATTGGGACGCGCGAATACGACGCCAAGCATTACGAGATGCTGGACATTTACAACTCCCAGCGCCCGCTGCCGCGCGGCACGCGGATGCAGGCGACGTGGCCGTGGTGCGCGATGTTCGTCAGCGTCGTTTCCTTGCAATGCGGCCTGCGCGGCATCATGCCGACGGAGTGCGGCTGCCCCGGCATGGTGCGGCTCTATCAGGAGCTCGGGCGCTGGGTGGAAAATGACGCCAATACCCCGTCTCCGGGCGACGTGATTTTCTACGACTGGCAGGACAGCGGCGTCGGCGACAACGTGGGCCAGCCCGACCATGTAGGCATCGTGCTCGACTGCGACGGCAATAACATGACCATTATCGAAGGCAACAACGCCAACGCCGTGAACAAGCGTGTGCTTGCCGTGAATGACCGCTTCATCCGAGGTTACGGCATTCCCGATTATGCAAGCAAAGCCGACGGCGCAGAGCCGCAGCCCGAACCGGCGCCGGAACCGACGCCGGAACCGACGCCGCAGCCGACGCCGCAGCCGGAACCGGAGAAGCCCGCCGAGGAGCCTACGGTTGACCCGTTCATCACGGCGAAGGCCCGCGAGGTCATCAACGGAAAATGGGGCAACGGGCAGGCTCGCAAGGACGCGCTCGCCGCATGGTTCATTAAGGCCGTGCAGGACGAGGTGAACCGTCTTTTAAGCTAAGGAGAAATAAATGGAAATCATAAAGGCAATCATCACCGCATGCGGCGGGGCTGCCGTTGCGGGCATCTTCTCGCTGATCCTCGCCAACCGTAAGAACAAAAGCGAGATTGTGAAGCGTTTGGACGCCTTAGACGGTAAGCTCGTAAAGCACATTGAGGACGACGCCGCGTGTCGTGCTGACGAGGCGCGAAGCCGCATCCTCCGCTTCGGCGATGAGGTGCGGCAGGGTGTTCTTCACACCGCCGAGCATTGGGCTGACGTTCTTCGGGACGTTGACCGATACGAGGACTATTGCTCCGGCCACCCGCTATACGAAAACAACCGCGCCGCAAACACCATTCAGCATCTTAACAGCGTCTACGCGGGACATCTAAAGAAAAACGATTTTTTGAAGTAAGGAGAATTTGCAATGAACGAGATCATCACTACCTACGGCATGGAAATCATCAAGTACATCATCCTCGCCGTCTGCGGCATTGCCGCGTCCTACGCCGCGAAGCTGTACGAAAAGTACGTCAACACCGACACGAAGCGCAAGGTAGCGGCAACTACCGTTGCGTACATTGAACAGGTGTATAAGGATATCCACGGCGACGAGAAACTGTCCCGCGCCATGGCTGTCGCTGCCTCCATGCTCGAACAGAAGGGCATCAAAACCACGGAGGACGAGCTTAAGGTGCTTCTCGAAGCCGCCGTTAAGGAAATGAACGATAAGTTCAAAGCCGCCTGACGGAAAATTTAAAGCCTTGTAAACCGACACTACGGAAAGATGAAAGAATCCGTAAAAACGTTCTGCCGCATCAATGGCGTCGAGGCGTCTGAACGCCTCGCAGAGACACTTTTTAACGCATATATGGAGAGTGTAGCCAATGACGACAGAGAGCCTCCTACGGAGTTTAACAACGCCGGGGACAAAGAATAAGCTGCAATTCCCGCGAGAGCTGCGCGAACAGTTTGAGCGAGACTGCGGCTTTACCGATGAGGAATTAAAAATCTTCCGTCTGCGGGCAAAGGGCATGAGCGTTTTGCAAATCTCCTTTGCCATGCAGACGGATACGGAACTGTACGGCACAGAGAAAGTCGAGCGCCGTATACGGGCGATAAAGGACAAGATCGCCGCTGCAATCGAATGATGGATTATTGATGGATTATTGAGGGCTAACCGATGGGTTAGCCCTCTTTTTTTGTGCGAAAATTTTGGTAGTGGGAGGCGACCGCATGAAATATTTTAACCCGAATCCGGCGGGCAAGGCCGTGGGCGATTGCGTGATCCGCGCGATTGCTAAGGCGACCGGCGACAGCTGGGGCAAGGTGTATATGGATCTGGCAGCGACGGGGCACGAGCTGTCCGACATGCCGTCAGCCAATGCGGTCTGGGGCGCGCATCTCCGCCGTCGTGGATTTGCGCGCTCCGCTCTCCCCGATTACGACGGCTATACCGTCCGGCAGTTTGCCGCCGAACACCCCCGGGGCGCATACATTCTCGCCTTGAGCGGCCACGTCGTGGCAGTCGTGGACGGAGAGTATTTTGACGCCTGGGATTCCGGCAACGAAACACCAATCTACGTTTGGGAGGAAAAACGATGAACTATCCGCCGTATTACCAGCCGAACTACCAACAGCCATACGCCCCGCCGATGATGGATCAGCTCGCGCAGCTCCGCGCGCAGCAGCCCGCCCCGAACCCGATGATCTGGGTGCAGGGCGAAGCCGCCGCCAAGTCCTACCTTGTCGCGGCGGGAAACACCGTCCCGCTGTGGGACAGTGAGAACATGTGCATCTATGTCAAGTCCGTTGACGCTTCGGGCGTTCCATCCATGCGCATCCTCGACTACACCGAGCGCGTCAAAGCCGCACCGACACAGACACCGACACCGGAGTATGTCACGCGCGCGGAATTTGAAGCGTTCGCGGCGCAGTTCGCGCCGAAGAAAACCGCAAAGAAAGCGGAGGTGCCCGAAAATGAGTAACCCCCTGTTTCAGGCGCTCGGCGGCGGGCAGAACAACCAGTTCGCCCAGCTTGTCCAGCAGTTCCAGCAATTCCGAAACACCTTTCGCGGCGATCCGCAGCAGGAGGTGCAGAAGCTGTTGCAAAGCGGCAAAATCTCCCAGCAGCAGCTAAACCAACTGCAAAGTGCCGCGCAGCAATTCCAGGCGCTCTTACGTTGAATTTATCCGGCCGGATAAAAAATATTTTTTGAAAGGAAAATTGAACAATGTCTCTTACCGACGGTGGTATCCAGCCCACCATGCCCGTAACTCCTACCGGCGTGAATAACGGCGGCTGGGGCGGCTTCGGCGGCGACGGATGGTGGATCATCCTCTTCTTCATTGTCCTCTTCGGCTGGGGCGGCAACGGCTTCGGCGGTAGTCGTGGCGGTGTGACCGATGGTTACATCCTCGCCTCCGACTTTGCCAACATCGAGCGCAAGCTCGACGGCGTGAACAACGGCCTCTGCGATGGTTTCTTCGCGCAGGCGCAGCTCATCAACGGCGTGCAGCAGAACGTGAGCAACGGCTTCATGTCCGCCGAACTCTCCCGCGCGAACCAGCAGTCTGCCCTCATGGCGCAGCTCTTCCAGATGCAGATGCAGTCGCAGGAGTGCTGCTGCGAGAATCGCGCCGCCGTTGCGCAGGTGCGCTATGACATGGCAACGCAGGGCTGCGAAACCCGCAACACCGTGCAGAACGCCGCGCGCGACATCATCGACAACGCCAACGGAAACAGCAAGGCCATCCTCGACTTCCTCGTGCAGAGCAAGATGCGCGATCTCGAAAGCGAGAACCAGTCCCTCAAGCTCGCGGCCTCCCAGGCGGCGCAGAACAGCTACCTTGTCTCTGCCCTCCGTCCGTCGCCGATCCCGGCATATCAGGTGGCAAACCCGTATTGCTGCAACTACGGCTGCGGTTGTAGCGCCTAAACTTAATACCGAGAGCTTGCCCCCAGCGGCATGGTCGGCATAATGCCGACGCTTAACACACGGCGGCGGGGCATTATACCCCGCCGCTCTTTTTGAAAGGAGAAAACCACAATGGCTGAATTTATCAACGCCTCGACGTCGCTTGTCGCCGCCGGGCAGAACGTCCCCCTCACCGAAACGGCGGTTGCCGGGAATTGCGGTATCGTCCACCGCGAGGGCGCGGGCATCGTCACCCTCCGAGGCCTGACGAATCAGTGCCGCGCTCGGTACAAAGTGTCCTTCGGCGCAAACATCGCCATCCCCACCGGCGGAACGGTCGAAGCAATTTCCCTTGCCCTCGCCGTCAACGGCGAGCCGCTTGTTAGCGCCACCGCCATCGTTACCCCCGCCGCCGTCGGCGATTACGGAAACGTGTTTGTTTCCGCAAACGTCGATGTTCCCCGCGGCTGCTGCCTGACTGTCGCGGCGGAGAACATCAGCGGACAGGCAATCAACGTTGCCAACGCCAACATGATCGTTGAGCGCGTGGCGTGAAAGGAGAAAAACCATGAGTGAATATGCAATGAAGTCTATCCGCGAAAAGCTCTGCCGCGAGCTGGACGAAGTGGCCCGTAAGCCCGACCTCGGCGCTGGCGATCTCGATATCCTCCACAAAATCACCGATACTGTCAAGAACATTGACAAAATCGAAATGCTCGAAGACGGGGACTATTCCCGCGCCGGTGAGTTGGAGGCGGATATGCGCGGAACCTACGGTCGCGGCAGCAGCTACGCCCGCCGCGGTACGCACTACGTCCGCGGCCACTACAGCCGAGACGGCGAGGGCGACCGCTACAGCGAACGGTACAGCCGCGACGGTATGCGCGAGCATATCGAGGGCATGATGCGCGACGCGCAGGACGATCGTACCCGCGAGGCGCTGCGACGCTGCCTCGACGATCTCGGCTGACATGCTGGACGCACTCGAGATTCGCAAGGAGATAGCGAGACTCGAGTATGAGGAGTCGAGCTATCCCAATTATGCCAAGTTAGCCACACTCTACACCATCCGCGCCGAAATGAACAAGGAGAACGAGCCGCAGAGCGCCGCGCCGCGAGCGGTTGTGCAGTCCATCCCGGCTTATTCCGGCGCAGCCTACGGTAACAGCGACTTTCTTCGCACCATCTCGGATAAAGAGCCGCGAGACGCATGGCGGGTGATAGATGAGCTGATGGAGAGCCTGAGCGTGATGCAGCCAAAGACCTACGCCGCGGTCATGAACAAACTAAACGACCTATAAGCAAAAAGGAGGGCCTTTCAGCCCTCCTTTTCCTTGTTCGCAATGTAGAATGCAATAAGCCGGACAACGTACTTCGGCGGGTTGGAAACGCCGCTCTCCCAATTTTCAATGCTGCGTTTCGGGATGCCGAGCATCTCTGCAAAGGCGCGTTGCGTGAGCCCGGTCGATTCACGCAGCGCCTTGATCTCACTCATTGACCGCCACCTTGCACCAGAACACCGGGCGCGGAGCGTCGCCGCCGAAGTCGAAGAGAACGGAATAGAGCTCGCCGTCGTCACCGCGGCAGATCGGCGAATAACCGTCGAAAAGATCGTCGCTCAAGCTGTCGGCGTAATTCTCGCCGCGGGTGAGGCGGATGTCGTCGAGCACTTCGCGGTCGAACTGCAGCGGATCGTCCGTCCATTTGTAACCTTTGCCGGTGAGGTAGAGCTTGCGGTTGTCGATGATTTCAAATTTCATTTTTTTGTTCCTTTCCGGGGCTCAACCCCTCTGTATTTTCTGTTTGCGTCTATTATATTACCACCAAGTTGGTGATATGTCAATAAGAAATTTTGGAAAAAGGGAATTTTTCAAAAAGAAAACGCCGGGGATTAACCCCGGCGTTTCTTTCGCGGTATGCTGAATTTTAGTAGCCCGCCTGCGATGAAAAAGTTATGGAAATTCATGGTACCGGTGAGGGGACACCCTGAATTTTCGTCCCCTCGGTCTGTCGGTTGTAAGTCAATGTTTATTCCATCTTCGGAAAAGTCAAAATGTCCGTTAGGGTCTGCGTCCAGAAGCGTCCATACAACGATTCTGTCTTTGCCGACTTCCACGCGCATTACCAACGACAAAAGCGCGTTTACATCGTCTCCTGCGGCGTTTAACAACGTCCTAAGACGATCCTCTGGTATCTGCGTACCATCGGCGCTGTGTTTCAACGTTGTCATTTGCTGGTCAATTTCCGCAAGCTCTTCTTCAAGCTCCTGCATCTTCGTTTTCAATGTCTGGCTGTGCAGCCCCGCAAGAATCGCATTTGTTCCCGCTTCGAGCTGCCGGTTGATTTCCATCCTTCGGGAGAGAAGAATTTGCATCCGCTGTGTGGCGACGTTGATTATTTCGTTTTTCTCTTCCCGGATAATGCTGATTATGTTTTCTATGTTTCCCGGATTTCCCAGGATTTCGCGTATAGCATCAGCGACGATGTTTTCCAGCTCTCCTGCGCCGATCTGCGGATTATCGCATTGCCCGGTTCGCTTTTTCCCTGAACACGCGTAATAGTAATACGTCTTTTTCGAGCTGACGATCGTCATGGCGCTTTTGCATTCGCGGCAGAACACCCTCCCCTTGAGCGGGTATTCTCGTGCCTTCGGTGGCCTGCCAGCTTGCACACGTCGGTTATCTTCCATCTTCTTCTGCACCCTTTCCCACGTTTCACGGTCGATGATTGCCGGGACGGCGTTCTCTATCCGCATGGTTCTGATTGAAAAAGAATGCGAATTTCGCGTACCGTCCGGTCGGCGCTCGCTCCTGCCGTACACAATATTCCCGATATACTTCTCATTTTTCAACAGGTCATGCAGACTGTTCGTTCCGAAGCATCCGCCGCGTTTGGTGCGCTTCCCGGAATCGTTCATCCATTTTATTATTTCCCGATACGATTTCCCCGCGGCGTACTGCCGGAATATCTCACGTACGGTTTCAGCCTCATCCTCGTTGATGACAAGGCGCTCGTCCTCTACGTCGTACCCAAGCGGCGGCTTCCCGCCCGTGTGCTTTCCCTGTTCCGCCATGTAACGCATCTTTTCAATGACCTTCTGCCGCGTTTGTAGCACCCACATCTGATTCATCAGCGCCATGCTCCCCTCAGACAGAAACGTCATCGGGTCGCGCAGATCGCCGCCGATGATCGGCTGCGTCACGGCCACGACGCGCACACCATAGCACGCCATCTGTTCGCGGAATTGAAACCACGCCGTCAGCTTGCGGAACATTCGAGACTGGTCGTAGATAACAACCGTGTCCGCGCCGCCCTCGGCGAGCTGGCGCATCATGCGGGCATACTCCGGTCTTGTGTTCTTCATGCCGGATGTAGCTTCGTCGGCGAACACGTCCAGTACAGGCAGATGCTCCCGTGCGCACCACTCGCGGCACTTCTGCACCTGCACGTCGATGCTGTCCACCTCTTGATTGTCGGTTGAGAAGCGAGCAAGAATGTACGCTCCGTGTGTCAGTCTCATTTCTTTCTCCCTTTGCGGATGCTTTTGAACGCGTAAATGATGGTTGCGACGGAGGCGTTCAGTATCAGGGCGAGAACGCCCGCAAAAATGCTTGTCCCAGCTGAGCGGAAAATACCGGCGGTCTCTACCTGGATGTCAAATATGACGTACCATACAACGGCGCACAAAAGAATACTGCATACGCCTATGAGCATATAAATTGTCCTTGTGTGTGTTTCCCCCTGCTTTTTCATCCCTGCGTTTATTTCTTGCAGATGCTTTACCTCGCCGGATAACCGCACGTTCTCCAATTCCAGCTCATGGACATACTGCGTGTCCGGCTGTTCATCCAGACCGACAAGCTCATTCAGTGACAGATTCAAAACCTTGCAAGTGGCCGCGGCATAAAAAAGGAGCGGGTGCTTGACCCGCCCTGCATTTGTGTCGCAGATGTTGTTGTATGGAACGCCGGACAGGTCGGACAACTCTTGCAGGGTAAAGCCGCTGGCATTTTTCGCCTTGCGAATTTTGGTTGGATAATCGTCTAAGTAAGGCTGTAGGTCTGTGAGCGCGGACACTTTTTCTCCATCTCCATTCAGTTGTTGGATTTCCCGAAAGTTTTGGGAACGGTTCTTGAATTTTCCTCCTGATTTGTGATTTACAACATGGACTTTATAAACAGAACGGGGTACGCTTGAGACGTGGCAGACGTGTCGGTTTACCACCTTCCCCTAAGCCCCGGCAGAGGTTGCCGCCAAAGCCGGGGCAATTTAATTCACGCAAAATAATCGTCGACCGTTCTCCCATCAACGGAGCTTAAAAACGCGGTGTTGTGATCTACATCGCTAACAAGGATCGCGCCGACATGCACCTCATCGCCGCAGAAAAACTGCGCAAGGCTGATTGCATTTTCTGTCATGGAGTTCAGCGCGGAAACCGTATCGCTCCAATTGCTCGGCTTCGTTCCGGCTTTCTTTGATTCTCTGATTTTCGCGTCAAATCCGTCGTTTTCAATGAGCATCACAATCAAATTTTGATCTTCTTTGATTGTGTATGTCACGTTCGGCAGATTCTTTTTCCATGTCACCTGAATAAACTGCGCCGCGGCTTCCAGCGTTTCCGGCGTGCATTTGCCGAGATTGGATTCTTCGGACGCTTCCTCTTCCGGCTGTGCAATGTCGAAATCCTTGGAGCCGATCTCTTCCCATCTGTACAATGCAACGAGCGTGACCGGCGTTTCCTCGTCGTCCAGCTCGTAGGTCATCACGGATTCAACAGTCCCGCCCTTTTTGATGCTCGCAAACGCCGTATCGTGATAGGCGCTGTTCTCTTGCGATCCGACATTAAGCTCGTTCAGGAAGTTCGGGTCGTTGTCCTGATAGGCGCGGAATGTGTCAATCCATTTCCCAGAAGCGCTCACGTCCCTGTCGGACAGGTTTGTCACGTTGAATTTGAAGCAGACGAGCGGAACGTTGCCGTATTTGTTATATTCCGATCCAACCTCTAAGATTTCGCACCCGATGATCTCGATACGGGCTTCGTCGTCCTCGTATACCGTGCCATCAAACATGGCGTTGGGCTTCGGCTCGACCGTCGGTTCCGCAGTCGGCTCGGCGGTTGGCTCTGCAGTCGGCTCCGGCGTTGCTTTCGTATCCAGTGCCGCCGCGCCGCACGCGCAAAGGGCAAAAACGAGCGCAAAGACTAATGCAAGGGCAAGCAGTTTCTTTCTCATAATATCCCACTCCTATTAAATTTTTGTTGTGGCTGTGTTCAGAATAACGCTTTTCATCGATAGAATCAAGGCTAAATTTGTCGAAAGGCAATAAAATAAGGAGGTCGAAATGGAAGAAGAGCGGAAGGAGCTTGTAGAAATGATTTGCCAGATGACGGCGGAGCAGTTTGAATGGTTTATAAATCAAGCGCTGCTTGTGCTATCTGATGCAGACGCTTGACCTTTTCATCCGGCAGGGAAAGAATCAGCTCGATCATTTCTCTTTTGGCATCCGAAACACCTGCAATGATAGCCGGGGCGGGATTGCTGGTAGCACCATCGCCGTAGATCAGAGCATCAACAGGTACGCCGAAGTAGTCAGAGAACATTTTTAGCGTTTTCGCATTTGGAACGCCGCCGGATTTCCAATGTGACATACTCCCTTGGCTTATTCCTAACGATGTAATTACATTGGTAACTTTAACCCCTCGCTGATTGCAAAGATTTTTCAGATTGTCGTAGAACATAAAATACCTCTTGACTTACGCGAATTTTTGATGTTTTAATGGACTTACAAAATAAAAGGAGGATGCACAAATGGCAAAAATAATCAACATACTTATGGACATCCGCGATAATCTTAGAATCCTTCGGAAGTACATGACTGGAATCCAATCTTGTGAAGAAAATGCGAAAGTATGCCCGTATCAGGCAGAAAACAAAGAGTGCTATTCCTGCCAGATCAAGTTGTTTGAAGACGAACAAGGGCGTATTTGCATCAACCCTTTTTTAAGCGCTGAAAATGATTGCAGCGATGGAGATAGCGACAGCGATCCACGAACGGATACAATTCCATCGTTCGGTGGAGCGACGCCCGAGATCAAAATTGTAGAAGTTTCTCCCGTGCGTTTCATCTGGAGCAATCGCGCGATCTTTCAGGTTACCCTTTCCGTTAATCATAACAATGACCTCTTGCGCGATTCCAAGGTTGATTAAACGGTTACAGATGGCGCGGTTTTCCTTTGTTATCGGTTCCGGCTTTTTCTGAATCTTTGCAAATAGCTTTCGTTCTTCTCGCGTTAGAGCAATGGATATTTCTGTATAATTCATATTGTACCTCCTTTGTGCAGCTCCGCTAATTGCGGGGCTGCTTTTTTGTTCCCTTTGACAAACATTAAAAATTAGAGATTTTTCTATTGCGTCACAATAATTTTCGATGTATAGTAATCGATGTAAAAGCCGTTGCACGAAAAAGGCAACAGAAAACCAAGCCTTAACGGAAAGGATTTCCGAAAAAGCTGCAAAACCGTATTGTGACTGCTGGCACTTTCACAATAATCTTTTTGCCGCAAAAAGTCAATGTTTTTTACAAAACGAACACAAGGGGGTGATGGAAATTTACGAGCTTTTCCGCGGTAAGATCGCCGAGCAGAAGAAGCTGCGGCGGCTTACCAATGGCGACATTGCCAAGATGACGGGATACTCCGTCAGCACGATCAACGCATTCATGGCTGGCAACCGCGAGAACGACAAGATCGCCAACGCGATAGCAAAGGTGCTCGATATCGAGCGATAACCACCGCCCGACAGGGCGGCAGAAAGGAAGTGATTGCATAACAACCGGACAGCTCATAAAAGCAGCGAGAAAAAATAAGAAAATGACCCAAGCAGAACTCGCGGAAAAACTAAAGATTTCTCATGTCGGCGTTAGCCAATGGGAGAATGGCGTTAGAAACCCGAAAATCGGCACAATTCGGAAAATAGCGGATGCTCTCGGTGTCGAATGGATCGAACTTGTTGGGCACCCGACGAGGTAGAGCAGATGATGGCCTACCTCGACCGAAACAGAAAGGAGGCGAAAGCATGAAAGCCGTAAAGATCACGCTCAAAGGCCGTGCGTTGACGGCTGCGGTCGAATCCGGCCTTATCCGCCGGAAGCTATCCGGCGGTATCCCGATTCGGAAGTTCGAGCGGTTCTGGGCGCTGTTTTCCCCGTGGCTATCGACCGAAACGGAACAGGGCGACGATCTCTGCCAAATGGTCGAAGCACCAGCCGACAGCGCCGCCGCAGACTGGACGGCATCAAAGCCGAGAAGAAGGAGGAAAAATAAAATGCCCATCACAATCAACCGCAAGACCGGGGAGGTCAAAGCCCCGGAGATCACGCAGGAGCAGCGCGACACCCTATGGTGCGAGCTTCTACGGAATTACATTCACAGGCACCCGGAGGCGCTGGCCGAGAAGGACAAAGGCGATGATCGCCCCGTGTAAGGACTGCGCCGAGCGCTTCGTCGGCTGTCATGCGTCGTGCACCCGGTACGCAGAGTTCAGGGCCGGATGCGAAGCCCGGCGGGAAGAGCGGACAAAGCTGCACCCGATCGCCGATTACACCATCGACATCACAAAGAGAGTACAAAAAGCGGCGCACCGCCGCAGAAAGTAGGAAAACAACCATGACAAAACGAAAGGCGGCGTTCGCCACCACCGCGATCATGACGCTTCTGGCGCTTGTGATCTTCTTCGTCTGGAAATTCGGAAAATATAACGGTCTCGGCTTTGCCGTCATCGAGGGCATCTTCGCGGTCTACGGCTTTTCGAGCCTCGCCGATGACTGCTGCCGCTGGCTGCAGCTGCCGGATACGTCGATCATGCAGAGAGGAGGACGGCATTGAACGACACACGTTACACGGCCATCGCCGCCGCCCTCCGGGAAGAGTTTCCGAAAGCCAATAAGGGAACAGTGAGCATGGCCCTCCACACGAACGACTACGGCGTTAAGTTCTGCACCAGAGCGCAGGAGATTTATGACACCGTGACGCAGCGCAAGCCCCGCACACCGCACCGCGTCAAGCCCATACGGTTACAGTGCCGGTTGACCGAAAGCACCGCACAGCGCGTTAAACAAGCGCTCGAGAGAAACGGCATCGCATCCATGCAGACGTTTTTGAAATCCCTTGTGCTTGCATGGCTCGCACAAAGCGAAAGCGCCGCCGGTGGAGATGACACCGACAGCGCTTACAGGAAAAACAACCTTGCTTCAAATTCTACAGCAAAGGAGGCGGAATTGTCAAGTGCCCAGAACGTGCCGCTGCCGTGACTGCGGCGAGGACGGATTTTATCCCGTCGTCTACGCCGATGAGGGGTACGGCTGGGAGCGCTGCCCGACCTGCGGGTCTGACCGGATCGAGTGGGGAAACAAATGCCCCTTGTGCGGGCGGTACGCCGAGAAAATCTACTGCGACGACTGCGCCCGGAACATCCGCGACCGCTTCCACGAGCTTTTAATCTGCAATTTTGGCAAAGAAGAGATCAAAGCCTTAAACGAAATTTTTGACGGAAAGGAAATTGAATAATGGAAGAACGCAAAATCAACATCATGCTCAACGCTACCGCCGAGCTGAACCGCAAGGAAACGGACGACATTTACATCCCCATCCGCTCGAGTGAGTACAGAAAGCTGATCGCCGACTATTACGAAATGGAAAAGAAGCTCGAAGCGGAAAAAGATGATGCTACGCGCTGGGGCTCGGAAGCCTACCGCAGCGGGCAGAGAATCAAGGCGCTGGAAGCCGAGCTTGCCGATCTCCGGCAGAAGCTCGCGGAGGTAAAGGAGGCGGCGGAATGAGCGCATTGAACATCCACCAGCGCATGGCGGCGATCACCGCCGAGCTGCAAACCGTCGCAAAGAACCTGAACGTCGAGACCGGCAAGGGCAAGGGCTACAAGGCCGTTTCCGAGCGCGACGTGATCGACGCGGTAAAGCCTCTTGAAGCCAAACACGGCGTTTATTCCTATCCCGCCTCCCGCCGCGTTCTTGAATCGGCAGCGCTTGAATCGGAAAGCGAGTGGAACGGCAAGGTCACGAAAAAGACCACGTTCTTTGAGCGCATTGAGACTGTGTACCGCTTTGTGAACACGGACGACCCTACCGACTTCATCGAGACCACAACGTTTGCCGAGGGCATTGATTCGCAGGACAAGGGCAGCGGCAAGGCGATGACCTACGCCGACAAGTACGCCCTCATGAAAGCCTATAAGATCAGCACCGGCGACGATCCCGACCAGACCGCGAGCGAGGATGTCAACTACACCCGCAAATCTACGCCTGCTCCGATGTGCGCCGATTGCGGCAAGCACGTTTATCCGGTCAAGAAGCGCGACGGCACAATGTGGAGCGTCAAGGATATGGCGGAATACTCCCGACTCCGCTTCGACCGCTGCCTCTGCGCCGACTGCATGAAGAAGGCCGAGAAGAATGAAAGTTGATTCCGCCGTCTGGGAGGGCGGCTACCTGAAACTCCATACCGCGGACGTGGACGCGCGGCATTTTGCCTACGCGTTCACGCCGGGGGAATATGAGATCAAGCCCAAAAACATACGCAGCCTTGACGCGAACGCTTATGCCTGGACATTGATCGACAAGCTCGCCAAAGCTACCGGCGTTCCGTCGTCCGAAATCTACCGCCGCGCCGTCCGCGACGTTGGCGGAAACATGAAGATCGTCTGCATCCAGTCAACGGCGGCGGAAGAGCTGCGGCAGGTCTGGGCATCAAACGGCCTCGGCTGGCAGTCCGATGTCACAGCGTCTAAGATCCCCGACTGCGTGAATGTGATCCTCTATTACGGCTCTTCGGTCTTTTCCAGCTCCACGATGAGCCGCCTTATCGACAACTTGATTCAGGACGCCAAGGCCGTAGGCATCGAGACCATGCCGCCGGACAAGCTCGCCGCCCTGCTCAGTGAATGGGAGGCGAGGAAGAAAAAATGAAAGTCGAGCTCTTCAACGACAACTTCCAGAATTTCAAGAAGTACAACATACCGAAAGCGCAGCTTGTTATAGCGGACATCCCGTACAACCTCGGTGCGAACGCTTACGCCTCTAATCCGATGTGGTACGTCGGCGGCGACAACAAGAACGGCGAGAGCAAGAAAGCCGGGAAAGCGTTCTTTAATTCGGACGGCAACTTTAACATTGCCGAGTATTTTCACTTCTGCAACAGGCTCTTGAAAAAAGAGCCGAAGGAACGAGGTAAAGCCCCGGCAATGATCGTTTTCTGCGCATTTGAGCAAATCCCAACGGTCGTACAGTGCGGACAGAAATACGGATTTCAACATTCCTATCCACTTGTATTTATTAAAAACTATTCCGCGCAAGTCCTCAAGGCCAACATGAAGATCGTAGGCGCTACGGAATACGCCGTTGTCCTCTACCGGGACAAACTCCCGAAATTCAACAACAGCGGAAAGATGATCTTCAACTGGTTCGAGTGGCGACGGGACGGAAAGCAATACCCGAAGATTCACCCGACGCAGAAGCCCGTGAACTTATTAAAACGTCTCATTGAGATCTTTACCGACCCTGGCGATGTTGTGATTGACCCGGTAGCGGGAAGCGGCGCGACCCTTCGGGCTTGCATGGAAACAGGCCGTAGCGGGTACGGCTTTGAGATCATGCGGGATATGTGCCGCAAGGCGCAGGAACAGATGCTCACCGTAGAGCCAGACGGCCAGATGACGATGGAGGGAATATGAAGCGGATATCTTCCAAGCGCGCTAAGGCGTGCGCCATTCCCAAGGCCGTCAAAGAGCGCGTATGGGAGCGCGACAATCACTGCTGCGTTTACTGCAAATCGATCTATGCCTTCCCCGAAGCCCATTACATCCCCCGTTCCCACGGTGGGCTGGGTATCGAGGAAAACGTACTGACTCTCTGCCGCCTCTGCCATGACGCCTTCGACAACGGCACGGCGACAATGCGGCAGGAGATCGGACACTACTGCCGGGACTATCTCAAAGCCCACTATCGCTGTTGGGATGAACAAAATCTAATTTACCGAAAGGATGATCCAAGATGGCTATAAACTCCTGCGTCCTCATGGGACGCCTCACACGAGACCCGGAGAAGCGTTACACGGCGAACAATACGCCGGTCGCGTCGTTTGCGATCGCCGTTGACCGCTTCAAGGATGGCACGGACTTCTTCGACATAACCGCATGGCGAAAGACCGCCGATTTCGTCTCCACGTACTTCGCCAAGGGCGACATGATCTGCATCCGAGGCCGCATCCAGAACCGCGATTGGACGGATAAAAACGGCAACGCCCGCCGGTCAACGGAGATTGTCGCGGATGAGGTCAGCTTCTGCGGCGGCAAAAAGGACAAGCCCGACCAGAAGGAAGTCTACGAGCGCGCGAACCTCGCGCCGGTAGAGGATGACGGACAGCTTCCGCTCTGACGGAGGCGCACAATGGCATTAGAGAGCTTCAATGCCTATCACAGCTACCTTGACACCATGGAAGCGCTGAACGACGCTGAGTGCGGGAGACTGTTCAGGGCGCTGCTGGAATACAGCGCGACCGGCGCAGCTCCGGAACTCCGCGGTAATGAACGCTTTGTCTTCCCCGGCATGAGGTCGCAGATCGATAGGGACATTGAGAAATACAACGCCAAATGCGCGCGAAACCGCGAGAACGGAGAAAAGGGTGGGGGGCATTCGCCCCCGAACGCCCCCGAACGCCTCCGAACGCACCCCAAGGACAAAGACAAGGACAAAGACAAGGACAAAGACAAGGACAAAGACAAGGACAAGGATAAAGACAGATGTTTTCCCTCTGACGAGGAAAAACATAAAGGCGCTTCCGCGCTGGATGTGGCTTTAAACGATTTTGCGGAAATGCGGAAAAAGATGCGCAAACCGCTTACCGACCGCGCCCTTGCTCTCACGCTTTCCGAACTGGAAAAGCTCGCACCCGGCAATGACGAGAAGAAGATCGCCATACTCAACCAGAGCATCCAGCGAGGCTGGCAGGGCGTTTTCCCGCTCAAGGATGAGCCGGAAGCGCCGAAGAAAACCGCTCCCGCCCGTATGCCGCATGAAGACGATTCAGAGCGGCTACAAAGAATTTTAGCAAATATCGAAAATAAACAGAACGAAAAGGAGTAACAAAATCATGAAAGAAAACAACATCGGAAAGTATGTAATCATTCGCGGAGACCGCTCCGGCGTGTTCGCGGGAACCCTTGCCGCCCGTGAGGGGCGCGAAGTCCAGCTCACCGACTGCCGCCGGATTTGGTATTGGGCCGGAGCAGCAAGCATCTCACAGCTCGCCATTGACGGCACAAGCAAGCCGGGCGATTGCAAGTTCCCGGCGCCGGTGAAGGAGATCACGATTCTCGACGCTATTGAGATCATCCCCTGCACGGAGAAGGCCGAAGCGAGCATCAAGGCGGTGTGCGTATGGAAGCGCTGACGCGGGAGGCCTTCATCCATACGGATTTCGATGGCTCCGGCTACGGCGACGGCTCCGGCTCCGGCTCCGGCTCCGGCTACGGCGACGGCGACGGCGACGGCTCCGGCGACGGCTACGGCGACGGCTACGGCGACGGCGACGGCGACGGCTACGGCGACGGCTACGGCGACGGCTACGGCGACGGCTACGGCGACGGCTACGGCGACGGCT
>ERZ773181.718-NODE-718-length-33647-cov-94.716718_pt1 | contig 33647 bp, 18 predicted proteins | sample MGYA00581001_ERZ773181 | MGnify/ENA primary metagenome ERZ773181 (study PRJEB29015, sample SAMEA2737780) | human gut metagenome | biome: human gut; feature: human-associated habitat; material: faeces | place: China | collected 2012 ...
GGTTGGGCAGCCATGCTGGCGATGCCTTTCACCTTTGTTACCAATGCTTTGCAGGGATATGGTCACATGGGTGCTTATCTCGGTCTGTTTAACGGAACCATCTGTATCCCTCAGATTGTGGCTGCTATCTGCGGTGGAACAGTCCTGAGTCTGGTGGGTTCTCATCAGAGCGATATGATGATTGTGGCAGGTATCCTGCTGATTGCGGGTGCGCTGTCTGTGAGCATCATCAAAGATAAGAAATCTGAATAAAATGAGATGAACGATTAATTGATTGTTTCTACGGAGTGAGGGTGTGCAAACGTTTGCATGATTTGTGAGAAGAAAATATGCAAATTTCAGATACGTTTTTCGCTCGTTTTTCTTACCTTTGTAGCATCAAACATAAATTATAACATTTTCAAGAGCCTTAAGAGTCTTATGACAATACAGTTTAATATAGATTATAAAGCAATGTTCGGCGAGCATATCGCTGTTAACATCCAGAGTGGAGAGGAAGTTCTGAAGCTTCCACTTCAGACCTCAGATGGGGAAAAGTGGGCATGCGACTGGTGTGTTGAATCACCAGAAAAATCGTATACCTATTATTATAGTGTAGAACGTGAAGGAAGAGCAGTCAAGACCGAATGGCTTATAATCAAGCATCAGCTCGATGTAAATGCCAAGAAGGCTGTGGCTTATACACTTTACGATCATTGGAAGGCTATGCCGGAGGATGCTTACCTCTACAGCAGTGCCTTTACCGATTGCATCAATCATCAGGCTCCACAGGAGATGAAGCCGGAAACGGGCAGCAAGATTGTACGTCTGATAGTCCGTGCTCCTCAGCTTCGTGATGGTGAGCGTCTGGGTGTATTGGGTGCAGATAAAGCATTGGGTGCCTGGGATGTGCAGAAGATTCTTCCGATGACTCAGCATACCTATAATGAATGGGTTGCTGATATTGATGCGACTCATCTTGAGGGCAGTCATCTGGAGTTTAAGTTCGTGGCTTTCCGTAATGCGAAGAACGAGCTTCTCTGGGAAACCAGCATGAACAGAACCGTGGATTTGCCGGAGATGAAGGCAGGTGAGTTGGTATCTTATGAACTCGACCAGGCTTTCTTCGCTCTGTATAACCGCAAACTTGCCGGAACGCAGGTGCCTGTATTCTCATTGCGTACCCGTAAGAGTGCCGGTATCGGTGATTTCGGTGATCTGAAGACCATGATTGATTTTGTGGCTTCTACCGGTCAGAAGGTGCTCCAGCTCCTTCCTATCAATGATACCACCATCACCCATACATGGACCGACAGTTATCCATATAGCTGCATCAGCGTCTTCGCCATTCATCCGCAGTATGCCAACCTTCATGCTCTTCCTGAGTTGAAGGATGCAAAGGCTCGTGCTGAGGCTGAGAAGACACGTGCTGAGTTGAACGCACTGGATAAGATAGACTACGAAAAGGTAAATGATTTCAAGATAAATTACTTGCGCCAAATCTTCAATCAGGAAGGTGAAAAGATGATGAAGACAGCCGAATACAAGGCTTTCTTCCAGGATACTAAACAGTGGTTGGTTCCTTACGCCCAGTATTCATACCTGCGTGATAAGAATGGTACGGCTGATTTCAACCAGTGGCCAGATCATCAGGTATGGGATGAGGCTGAACGCAAGGCGCTTGCCGACCCTAAGACTGCAGCTTACAAGAACGTGGCGTTCTTCTATTTCGTACAGTTCGTACTGGACCGCCAGATGCAGGAGGCTCACGAGCATGCCAAGGCTAAGGGCGTTATTTTGAAGGGTGATATTCCAATCGGCGTAAACCGCAATGGTTGTGATGTTTGGATGGAACCAAAATACTTCAACCTCAATGGTCAGGCGGGTGCTCCACCTGATGACTTCTCTGCCAATGGTCAGAACTGGGGATTCCCTACCTATAACTGGTTTGAGATGCTGAAGGATGGCTGCCAGTGGTGGAACCGCCGTTTCAAGAACATGGCAAGATATTTTGATGCTTACCGCATCGACCACGTATTGGGCTTCTTCCGTATCTGGGAGATTCCGGTACATAGCGTACATGGATTGCTCGGACAGTTTGCACCGGCGCTTGCCATGAGCCGTGAAGAGATAGAAAGCTATGGTTTGCACTTCCAGGAAGACCGTTTTACCCGTCCGTTCATTACCGATTGGGTATTGGACCGTATGTTCCATGAGCGTGCCGGCGAGGTAAAGGAGAAATATCTCGACCGTCTGGATGACGAGCGTTATCAGATGAAGCCTGAGGTAGATACCCAGCGCAAGGTTGAGGCTCTCTTTGCTGATGTAACAGATGAGAAGGAACTCTGGCTGCGTGATGGCTTGTATGCCCTGATCAGCGATGTACTCTTCGTACGTGATCATACCAACCCTGGCGTCTTCCATCCACGTATCTCAGCCCAGCTTGACTTTATCTACGAGTCGCTCTATGATAATGACAAGGCTGCGTTCAACCGCCTTTACAACGACTATTTCTATCGCCGTAACAACCAGTTCTGGTATCAGGAGGCGATGAAAAAGTTGCCTAAACTGGTTCAGGCTACCCGCATGCTGGTTTGTGCCGAAGACCTCGGTATGGTGCCAGACTGTGTGCCTTGGGTAATGGACGAGTTGAAGATATTGAGTCTGGAACTCCAGAGCATGCCAAAGGATCCATCGGTTAAGTTCGGACATCTGAGCCGTAACCCATACCGCTCGGTATGTACCATCTCGAGCCACGATATGCCTACTCTGCGTATGTGGTGGGATGAGAATGTCCAGCGTACCCAGGAGTATTACAATACGATGCTCTACCGTCAGGGACCAGCACCTCATCCACTCCCAGGCTGGTTGGCTAGTGACATCATCAGCCGCCATCTCACCTCTCCATCCATGCTCTGCATATTGAGCATCCAGGACTGGTTGGCTACCGATGAGGCTCTCCGTCTGCCTGATGCTGATGCCGAGCGTATCAATATCCCGGCTAACCCTAAGCATTACTGGCGTTATCGCATGCACCTCAACATAGAGGATCTGGCTGCAGACAAGCGTTTCGTGCAGAATATCACAGAGATGATTTCGCAGTCTGGAAGAGTCTAACTAACATGATTATATATACAGTGCAAACGTTTGCACACTCATTTGCAGAAAAATACCCTCCCAAAACGTGGAGGGTATTTTTGTTTTTTGTATCTTTGCAAACGAATAAGTTGCATTCGCAAAGTAAAGCAATCTTCACTAGCGTATAAACTAACAAATAGACGATAATAACAACAATAGCACAGTATGAAGAAACTGAATGTATTAGTGATGGGTCTCTTGCTTCCTATGTTGGCAGCGGCCCAGACCGTAAAGTCACCTGACGGCAATGTCTCGGTAACTTTCTCTTTGACCGAAAAGGGACAGCCTACCTATGAGATGAGCTATAAGGGAAAGACTGTATGTAAGCCATCCCACTTAGGATTGGAGTTGGCTAAGGATAAACATGCCTCTAAGGGTATGGAGGAAACCAGCCTGATGGATGGTTTTACTGAAACCGGCAGCAAGACATCGACTTTCGATGAAACCTGGAAGCCGGTATGGGGCGAGACCGCTACCATCCGCAACCATTACAACGAGATGGAGGTAAACCTGAACCAGGCTGCTTCTAAGCGTAACATCACCATCCGTTTCCGTGTATATGATTATGGTATGGGCTTGCGCTATGAGTTTCCACAGCAGGAGAGTCTGAATTATTTTGTCATCCAGGAGGAGCATACCCAGTTTGCCATGGCAGGCGATCATACCGCTTACTGGATTCCTGGTGATTATGATACACAGGAGTATGATTACAACATTACTCCATTGACAGGCATTCGCCCAATTATTGCGAAAAACCGTGAAGCTTACAAGAGTAATTCGTCTACCACCGTCTTCTCTGATACCGGTGTTCAGACCTCTCTCCAGATGAAGACCAAGGACGGACTCTACATCAACATCCATGAGGCAGCCTGCCTGGATTATCCTACCATGCACCTCAATCTGGACGAGAAAACATTGACTTTCGAGTCTTGGCTTACTCCTGATGCCGTGGGCAGAAAGGGATTCATCCAGACACCATTCAATACCCCTTGGCGTACCGTGATGGTAAGTGATGATGCACGTGATATGCTTTCATGCAAGTTGACATTGAACCTTAACGAGCCTTGCAAGATTAAGGATACATCCTGGATTCATCCTACCAAGTACTGCGGTGTATGGTGGAACATGATTGTGGGTACCAAGACCTGGAGCTATACCAACGATCTGCCATCTGTGCGTCTCGGCGTTACTGATTACAGCAAGTGCAAGCCTAACGGTACTCATGGTGCAACCAACGAGGAAGTGAAGCGCTACATCGACTTTGCAGCCAAGAACGGTTTGCAGGAAGTATTGGTAGAAGGCTGGAATGAAGGTTGGGAAGACTGGTTCGGTCACCAAAAGCTCGATGTCTTCGACTTCGTGACTCCATATCCTGACTTCGATATCAAGATGCTCAACGAATATGCTCACTCTAAGGGCGTGAAACTGATGATGCACCACGAGACATCTTCTGCAGCTCTCAACTACGAGCGCCACATGGAAGATGCCTTCAACCTGATGAACAAATATGGTTATGATGCCGTGAAGACCGGTTATGTAGGTGATATCATCCCAAGAGGTGAGTATCACTACAGCCAGTTGATGAACAATCACTACCAGCGTGTCATCGAGACCGCTGCCAAGCATCATATCATGGTGAATGCCCACGAGGCAACCCGTCCTACAGGTATCTGCCGCACCTGGCCTAACCTGGTTGGCAACGAGAGTGCACGTGGTACAGAATATGAGGCATTTGGCGGTAACAAGTCTTATCATACCGTAATGTTGCCATTCACCCGTCTGCAGGGTGGTCCGATGGATTATACTCCTGGTATCTTCGAGACCAAGCTTTCTGAGTGGAGCAACAATAAGAGTTATGTTCATACCACTCTCTGTGGTCAGCTTTCTCTCTATCTCGTAATGTACAGTCCGCTGCAGATGGCTGCCGATCTTCCAGAGCATTATGAGAAGTATGACGATGCCTTCCAGTTTATCCGCGACGTAGCTTGCGACTGGGACGACTCCAAGTATCTGGAGGCTGAGCCAGCCAAGTATATCACCGTAGCCCGCAAGGCTAAGGGTACCGACAACTGGTTTGTAGGCGGTAAGACTGATGCAGCCCGCACAGCCGTAGTAAAACTCGACTTCCTGGATAAGGGCAAGAAGTATGCTTGCGCTATTTATCAGGACGGCAAGAATGCCGACTACGAGAAGAACCCTAAATCTTATCAGATCATCCACAAGACTGTGAAGAAGGGTGATGTTTTGAAGATTAATGAAGCACGTGGTGGTGGTTTCGCCATCTCATTGCTCGCTAAATAAGCCTATAATTTCCGTATTTCCGTCCAACTGTCCGGTTGGTCGGAAATACGCCAAAAATGAGCGTAGATAATTTGTCACAGTTTTCTTCGCTCAGTTCGCTTTAATGTCCTGTATAACAATAACTTAACAATATGAATATCCAAAAACTAATAATTGCAGCATTGACAGCAACTGTTTTACCAACTTCATTGAATGCCCAGCAGACATTCAATGAGATGATGTATTCCAAGGAGAAAACCATGTTTATCCTGAATGCTCCAACAGCCCAAAAGTCTTCTGTAACCCTCCGTCTTTATAAGCAAGGTCAGGGAGGAAAGGCTTATAAAACGCTGAAAATGAAGAAGTTGGGTGATGAGCGCTGGGAGGCTACAGTAAAGGGCGACCTCAAGGGAAAGTTCTATACCTTTGATATTGGCAAGGGTGAAACACCAGGTACATTTGCCAAAGCAGTAGGTGTGAACGGAAACCGTGGCGCCATTGTAGATTTGTATGATACTGATCCATCTGGATGGGATAAGGACGTGCGTCCTGCCCTGAAATCGCCAGCCGATCTCGTTGTCTACGAGCTTCACGTGCGTGATTTTTCCATTTCTCCTACATCCGGCTTGAAATATAAGGGCAAATATCTCGCCCTCACCGAGCCTAAGGCCATCGAATATCTCAAGAATCTGGGCATCAACGCCATCCACTTCCAGCCTGTATTCGATTTCGCTTCTATAGATGAGACCCGACTCGACAAACCACAGTTCAACTGGGGTTATGATCCGAAGAACTATAATGTGCCGGAAGGCAGTTACGCTACCGACCCTTATTCTCCAGCAACCCGCATCAACGAGTTCAAGGAGATGGTGATGGCGCTGCATAAGGCAGGCATCCGAGTGATTTTCGATGCCGTATATAACCATACTTTCGATATCAATGGCAGCAATTTCCAGCGTACCTATCCTGATTATTATTATCGCAAGACCAAGGATGGTAAGTATTCTGACGGTTCAGGCTGTGGCAACGAGACTGCTTCTGAGAAGCCTCTCATGCGCCAGTTTATGCTGGAGAGCGTGAAATACTGGATAGACGAATATCATATCGATGGTTTCCGTTTCGACCTGATGGGTGTTCATGATATCGAAACCATGCAGGCTATCCGTGAGATGGTAAACCGCATCGATCCTAGCATCTATATTTATGGTGAGGGATGGAGTGCAGGCAGTTGTGCTTATCCTACCGAGAAACTGGCGGTGAAGGCGAATACCCAGCAGCTCAAGGGCATCGGTGCTTTCAGCGATGATATGCGCGATGCGCTCCGTGGTCCTTTCTCTGATGACCATAAGGGTGCGCTCCTGGCTGGTCTTACAGGTCAGGAGGAAAGTCTGAAGTTCGGTATTGTGGGTGGCATTGCTCATCCGCAGGTGGATATGACAAAGGTGAACTATGACAAGAAGCCTTGGACCAACAATCCTACCGAGCAGATCAGTTATGTAAGCTGCCATGACGATATGTGTCTGGTAGACCGTCTGAAGGCAAGCATCGCATCTCTTACCGACAAGAATATCCCTGAAGCAATACGTACTGCCGAGTTGCTCCGCATCGACCAGCTTGCGCAGACCTGCGTCTTCACTTCACAGGGTGTTCCTTTCATCCTTGCCGGCGAAGAGATGCTCCGCGACAAGAAGGGAGTACACAATAGCTATAATTCTCCTGACAGCATCAACCAGTTTACCTGGACCAATCTGCAGAAGTATCCGCAGGCGTTTGCTTATTACAAGAGTCTGATCCAGCTCCGCAAGAATCATCCGGCATTCCGTCTTTCAACAGGCGATAAGGTACGTCAGCATCTGGAGTTCCTGCCTGCTCAGGAAACTTGTCTCGTAGGTTTCCAGCTCAAGAATCTGGAGGGCATTGATGCGTGGAAGAACATCATCGTGATTTATAACTTCAATAAGGAGGCAAAGAAGATGCAGATTCCTGAGGGTGGCTATACCGTGGCTTGCTGCAATGGTATAATCAATGAGGAAGGCTTAGGCTTTGTTTCGGGAAAGGAAGCTGAGATTGCCCCTCAGTCAGCCTTGATTCTTTATCAGAAATAGTTTATATATATAATAAGGTGTAATATGAAAAAGATAATAGCTTCTTTATTGCTTATGAGTAGTGCAATAAGTATGAATGCGGCGGTCAACGTGAACCGCATTGAACCTACCGACTGGTATGTGGGCATGAAAGATGCTTCACTCCAGCTGATGGTGTATGGCAAGGATATCAAGAATGCCGATGTAACGGTAGACTATCCGGGTGTGAAGGTAGACAGCATCGCCCGCCTTGATTCTCCTAATTATCTCCTGGTTTATCTTAATCTCGATGGGGCAAAGGCTGGTGAGATGACCCTCAACTTCAAGCAGGGCAAACAGTCGAAGAAGGTGAAGTATGTGTTGAAGAACCGTGAGATGGCGGGCGATAAGCGCATCGGTTTCTCTAATGAAGATGTGCTCTATATGCTGATGCCAGACCGTTTCGCCAACGGCAATCTGAAGAACGATGCCTTTAAGGCGATGCGTGATAAGACCTGCAACCGTGCAGAGCCTAGTCTGCGACATGGTGGCGACCTGGAGGGAATCCGCCAGCACTTGGATTATTTTAACCAGTTGGGTGTAACCGCTCTGTGGTTTACCCCTGTCTTGGAGAACGACAGTCCAAGTAACGGCAAGAACAGTAGTTATCATGGTTATGCTACCACCAATTATTATCGTGTAGACCCACGTTTCGGAACCAATGCCGATTATAAGCAGCTGATAGATGAGGCTCACAAGAAAGGTTTGAAGATTGTGATGGATATGATTTTCAACCATTGCGGTTTCGAGCATCCTTGGGTTGCCGATATGCCTTCAAAGGACTGGTTCAATACACCAGAATGGCTGGCTCCTGAAAATCAGACTGCCGAGCATCAGAAGAACATCGGTACGGTGGATGGCGCTGCTAAGGTGAACGATAAGTATCTGCAGACCAGTTATAAGCTGACTCCGGTACTTGACCCATATGCCAGCAAGGTTGATCTCACAGAAACCGTAGATGGCTGGTTTGTTCCAACCATGCCTGATCTCAACCAGCGCAACCCACATGTTATCAAGTATCTGATTCAGAACAGCGAGTGGTGGATAGAGAGCGCTGGTATCGATGGCATCCGTATGGATACCTATCCTTATGCCGACCGCGATGCGATGGCACACTGGATGAAGGTGCTGGGCGAGGAGTATCCTCACTTCAATACCGTAGGCGAGACTTGGGTAACCGAGCCAGCCTATACTGCAGCCTGGCAGAAGGACAGCAAACTTTCAGAGAAGAACAGCTATCTGCCAACCGTTATGGATTTCGCCTTCTTCGACCGCATCAACAGTGCAAAGAAAGAGGAGACCGATGACTGGTGGAACGGCATGAACCGTCTCTACAACGTGTTCTGTTACGACTATCTCTATCCTAATCCAAAGAGTGTAATGGCATTCATCGAGAATCATGATACCGACCGCTTCCTGGGTGAAGGCAAGGATACCCTGGCTCTGAAGCAGGCGCTGTCATTGCTTCTTACCATCAACCGCACTCCTCAGCTCTATTATGGTACAGAGGTGCTGATGAACGGTACCAAGAGTGTAACCGATGGCAATGTACGCAAGGACTTCCCTGGCGGTTGGGCTGGTGATAAGCACAATGCCTTTACTGCAGAGGGTAGAACACAGGCAGAAAACCAGATGTTCAACTGGCTCAGCAACCTGTTGCACTGGCGTCAGGGCAATGAAGTGATTACCAAGGGCAAGCAGACCCAGTTCTGTCCTCAGAAGGGTGTTTACGTAATTGCCCGCCAGTATAAGGGTAAGAATGTGATGACGGTTATCAACGGCAAGAACGAGGCAAACGAGCTGAATGTTTCCCGTTATGCAGAGATTATCGGTTCTCATGACAAGGCCACGGATGTTACAAACGGTCGCACCGTTCTTATCAACAAGAACGTAAAACTCCGTCCTCGCCAGAGCATGATTCTTGAGTTCTAAAGACTTAGTATCAGTCACTTGATACTTTCATATCTCAGCAGGCTAACGCAGTTATCAGTGTTAGCCTGCTTTTTTTCATAAAAATATTCTTTCGTTTCAATTATTCTTTGTAAATTTGCAGCAGAGTTAACGAAATAGCTTTAGAATGATAGAAGAATTAGGCAAATGGCTGTTAGATATAGCAAAATATATTGTTACAGCTTATGTTTTAGTGAGAATGTTTGGTAATGATGATGGTTCGATTTGGACTTTAATAGGAGCAGTCTTTTTTGCAGCTCTTACGTTTGGGACAGGGTTATATCTTATCAGACGAAGTGAAAATAAAAAATAAGAAAGGTAAATAATATGGATTACGGATTATTAGGAATGTACTTGTTCCTTTCAGTTATAGCTATAGGCTCATTGGTTTATGTGAAGATAGAGGATCACAAAGAACAAAAAAAACAATAGCTATGAATTGGAATCTTTTTAGTATGTATATCGCTCTTGCTTTGTTAGGAGTTGGTATGGTCATCTATGCAAAAATAGAAGACAGGAAGAAAGGAAAATAATGATTAGAAGATACATTCTAACCTTTATAGCAGCATTGATCGTTACCTTGAGCAGTTGGGCGCAAGGTGGGCTGCCTAGTCGCTATAATGTAAGCTATCTCAATATGGCTGCAGGTATGCCGAATAATTTTGCTGATGATATCTTTCAGGACTCTTACGGCTTCGTATGGATCAGTACGCATGGTGGTGGACTGGTACGCTACGATGGTTTCAATTTCATGAACTTCGGTTTGGGGTCTGTAGGAATCAGTCTGCGAAGCAACAGTTGCCGTAATGTCTGCGAAGATCCGTTCAAGCGCCTTTGGGTGGCTTTCGAGGAAGGTCCGCAGGTTCTCGACCTCAAAACGATGCAGCCTGTTGTTCCACCTTGTGAGAACAGCCAGGTAGAGGCACAACTCAACAAAGTATTCAAGAACTTTTGCACCCGAACATATTGTGATGCAAAGGGCAATATATGGATGCTTTCTTTCAACCAGCTTACCCGTTTCGGCTTTAACGAAAAGGGCGAGGTGAACAGCGTCTTGTCTACATCCTATCCTTATAATGCTCCCGACCTTGGAATCTGTGATGTCTATCGCAGGGGAACGGTTGTATTATGCAACAAAGGAGTGGTGAGCGAGTTTTCTGTGAAGAACAATCAGCTCGTAGCAAAGAATATCTCATCCCTGTTTCCTCCGCTCGAAGGCTGGTATGCCGGTGCCATCATCTCATATCATGGCAAGATATGGATGGGTACGAATCGCGGATTGTTTAATAGTGCAAAGCAGGAATTCCATTGCTCTGCTACCGACCATTCTCTCCAGCACGAAGTAGTGACGAGCCTTGCCGTTTCTCCAGATGACAAACTTCTGGTAGGAACGCTCTGTGGCGTAGATATCTTCAATGATAATACCGGAGAGATAGAACATTGGAACACTGCTACGGCTGTGAATCCGCTGAGCAGCAACTTTATCAACAGTCTTTTCTCTAAGAACGGACAGATATGGGTAGGTTCTGAGACGAGTGGTGTTATCAAGCTGGCTCCACGTCAGCTGAATTTGGAATTCTACCGTCACGACCACGCCAACCCAGGCAGCATCTCTCCCAACGCAGTCAATGCCATGTATGCGGCAGCCGACGGAACCCTGTGGGTAGGAACTGTAGAGGGAGGTCTCAATGCCTTGGCTCCAGGCAGCATGAACTTTGTTCATTATACGGTGGCAAATTCCGGTTTGCCGCATAATACCGTCTCGGTTCTTGCAGCCGATAACCGCAATCAGCTCTGGATTGGTACCTGGGGAAGGGGTTTTGCTGTGATGAATCTCAGTCAGCCGGGCAAGATTATTCCTCTGGTGATAGATGCTAAGCATCAGCATTTACTTAACTTTGCCGGTTCCTTGGCTTACGATCCTATCAATGATGGTATGTGGCTCGGAACCAATGATGGTCTCTTCTTCTATGATATGAAGCGCCGCCAACTCATCGAACCTTTCAGGGGATGCCAGAATGTGCGCGGCTGCATTGGTTCTCTGATAACCCGAAAGGGCAAACTCCTGATGGGTTGTGTGCGGGGAATGGTAGAGGTCGACCTCAAGTCGCGTCCTCATGGCAAGGGCGATTTCGCTGTGACGTATCTTCAGTATAAACTCGACAATCCGAAGAGTGGAGTCTTCGATAAGATATTGTCTTTCTGCCAGGCTAAGGATGGAAAGATATGGATGGGCAGTAACGGCTATGGTCTGTATTGCTATACCAGCGATAAAAACGGAAAGACTCAAGTGAAGTCGTATACCACCAATAACGGACTTGCCAACAATATCGTGAAGGGTATTGTAGAGGATAACCAGGGTATGTTGTGGATAGCTACCGATAACGGACTCTCTATCTTCAATCCGAAGACCGAGGCATTCTGCAGTTTCTCCCGTGAAGATGGTCTGATCAGTTCGCAGTTCTATTTCAATGGAGCCATCCGCAATGCGAAGGGCGAAATATTCCTGGGCACCGATGCGGGTATGATGGCTGTAAAGGGCATAAACCGTTCTGTGCATCAGACGGGTAAGTTGTACTTTACCGAACTTCTGGTAGATAACCAGCCTGTCTTTGCCGGCAGCGATTATCTGGAAGAAGACATCTCCATCGCCAGAAAGTTGCGTATCCATGAGTGTGATAAGTCGTTCACCCTCTTTTTCTCAGCGCTCAATTATGGCTGCGAGACACAGGGCGTGTACCTTTATCGCATGAAGGGATACGAGAATGAGTGGGTTCAACTCAAAGCTGGTCAGCATAGTGTGCGTTATTCCACTCTGCCAGCTGGAGACTATAAGTTTGAGGTGAAATATATCCCATCTGTCAATTCCGATAAGGAGCAGGTGATCTCTGTAGAAGTTCAGATTACTCCTTATTTCTGGAAGAGCTGGTGGTTTGTTACCCTTATTATAATAGGTATCATCGCCTTGCTCCAATATGCTTATGTGCGCCGTCTCAACAAGATGCGCGAAGAGGAAGTTGAGGCTCTGTACCGTCCTATCGAGGCAGCGATGAAGGAAAGTGATGAACCGGAAAAACTGCAGAGTCGCATCCAGATGATTCTGCAGAACCAGAAGCGTTATCAGGACAGTCAGAAAAAGAGCATTGAGGCTGACAGGAAGATGGTAGAGGAGAATACGCGTCCATTCATGGAAGAAGTGATGGATGTGATGGAGAAGAATTACGATAATTCGGAGTTTGGTGTACAGGAACTGGCAGATGCCTTGGGTATATCCCGCAGTGTACTGAGCAAGAATCTCTCCAAGGAGACAGGCTTGCCAACAGCCCAGTTTATCCGTAACTACCGTCTCGACATCTCGCGCAAGATGATGGCTGATAAAACTTCCAACCGAAATATTACGGAGATAGCCTACCGTGTAGGCTTCAACGATCCGAAGTATTTCACCCGTTGCTTCACCAAGCAGTTTGGCATCTCGCCGACTGCATATAAGGATCAGTTGGATTCTCAGGGTTCAGATATGGCATAGTTCTCCTTGGATTCTTCGGAGAAATAATGTTCCAAGATGTGAGAATTTGTTAAGTAAATAAAATAAAACTGAGGGGTTACTTGATATAAGTCAAGTAACCCCTTGTTTTGTATGTGTGGGTACACAACTGGTGGATAAGCACGTAATATCCTTAAAAATCTACTGTTTATGCGGTTTGTCCACCTATAAAACCCAATTGTCCACCCAATATAATCCGGTTAATTGTACTTTTGCCACTGAAAAAGGATTTAAGAATTTTAAATAACCTATTTGAATAGTAAACAAACAACCTAAAGGCGTTAAGTTATGAAGTTAAGAAAAACTTTACTTTCGTTTGCTTGTGCTATCATGGTGGCATTAAGTTTCACTGCTTGTGGTGATGACTGGGGCCGACAGGACGATCCTGCTGGCGGACAGATTTACCCATCTAAGACAACAGTGGCAACTTATGACTTTGAGTATTCAGAAGAGAAACCTGAGTATTCAGACATGATAAGTCACGATGAGTCATGTGAGGTGACCAATGATGAGACCCTCGCAAGTAATGTATTGCACATCAATGGTAAGGGTGGTGCCAAGATTGCCAATCCTTTCAATGGTGTGAAGTTGCAAAATGGTGCTGCCATCACTTTCGCTGTAAAGATTGATGCAGCCGTAGCTGAGGACGGAACAGTCGCAGATGTTGACTTGACCCGACCTCTTATCTCATTTGGTTCAGATGAGAAGGATGCTGCTGGTAATGATATCAGTGCTCACTTCTATATCACTGCCAATGGTCAGGTGGTTTACAACAAGCCTACCCAGTTGCAGAGTTTGAACCTGAATGAGAATGACCCTTCTTCTGTGAAGACAGGTATTCTCTCTCCTAATGAGTGGCATTTCGTAGCCCTTCAGCTTTCTACTGAAGGTTACCAGCTCTACGTTGATGGTAAGAAGAGCCTTTCTGGTTATCAGACATCATCAAGTGCTACCTCTTTCCAGTACAAGACCTTGGTTGATTCCATCAACTCTTTACCTTATATATATATAGGTGGAGACAGCAAGTTGACAGCCGAAGAGACCAACACCGTATCTATCGACAATGTTACCCTGATCCGTAACATGATGGAAGAGAAAGACTGGAACAAGACCATTGGTGGTAATGCTGGTGGTGATGAAGAGAATACTGATTCTCCAATTGCTCCTATTTACTTTAACCCATTGAATAGTGGAGATGTTGTTGGTGAAGGTCAATTTAAGTATGTTGGAGGAACATGGGGTACTGTGTTCTCAAATGCAACAGGTGGTCGACGTGCTAACTATTTGAAGTTGCCTTCTGATGTACTTTCTCATTCTTCTGCAACTAAAGAGATTTCAATCGGTTTCTGGGTAAATCGTGGTAATGAGAAGAATTCCAACGATTATATGTGGGCTCCGCTTTTCATGGCGTATGGTGCAGCTCCTGTAAATGGTGCTAATACATTCCCAATGTTTGCTTGTCAGTATCGTGGTGTACTCCAAGTCAATAATAACGGATGGTGTGATTTCACAGACGTTCAGAATGACAATAAGGCTAATACGCTTTATCATGGTGAAAACGACTGGTTGGCTGATGGCAATTGGCATTACTATACTGTGACATTGACAGAAACTCAGGCTATTGTCTATATTGATGGCAATGTCGCTAATTCTTGGACCGTAGCAGGTTCTGGTGATGGTAATACTATTTCTGGTCTCTTTACAAACGGTGCAGATCTGAAGTACATCTGTCTTGGTGGTAACCAAGCTTGGGATTGGGGTGATAATGACCCAGGTTTCTGGTTTGATGATTTCGCTGTATATGACAAAGCTTTGACTCCTGGTCAGATTCGTCGAATCATGAACCTGAAAAAAGAGCCTGTATATTTCAACAGTTTTGAAAATGGTGCCGCTGATTGTACTGTAGTTGGTGGAGGTTCCTTTATTGATGCAGGCAAGGCAGCCTTTGGTCAGGTGTTCTCAAATGTGGGTGGAGCACAGCGTAGTAACTATTTGCTGTTGCCTAGCGATGCTCTCTCTCATTCAACCGTATCTCAGGCAACATCTATCTCTTTCTGGGTAAATCGTGGTAATGAGTCGGCTTCTTCAGCATATCTCTGGGCTCCATTGTTTATGGCTTATGGTGCTGCTCCTGCTGATGGTAACAATGGTGCGCCAATGTTCGCTTGCCAGTATCGTGGCTTGCTCCAGATTAATAATAATGGTTGGTGTGACTTTACTGATGTTCAGAATGATAATGGTGCATGTAAACTCTGGCATGGAGATGATGACTGGTTGGCAGATGGCGAATGGCACTTGTATACAGCAGTGCTGACTCCTACTACTGGCAAGGTTTATATTGACGGTAAGATTGCTAACTCTTGGACAGTTTCAGGTTCTGGTGACGGTAATGTGATAGCTGGTCTCTTTACCAATGGTGCTGATCTTAAGTATATTTGCTTGGGTGGTAATCAGGCTTGGAATTGGGGTGATAATGACCCAGGTTTCTGGTTTGATGACATGGCAATCTATGATTGTGAATTGAGTGAGGGTGATATCTTGCAGCTTTACTCAATGAAGAAAGGTAAATAACCAATAATAACCAAAACAGAATAAACAATGAACAATAACATATTGCATAAGTTATTCTTGACCCTGACACTGGTGCTCCTTACTTTAGGAGCATCAGCACAGGTTACCGTATCTGGTAATGTGTCAGATGAATCGGGTGAGCCTATCATCGGTGCTACTGTTATGGAAGCATTGACAACCAATGGTGTTGTTACTGATTTCGACGGTAACTTCAAGATTCAGGTGAAGAACGAGAACGCTACTTTGAAAATCTCTTATATCGGTATGGTTGCTCAGAACATCCGTGTAGGCAATCAGCGTAATCTCAAGGTGGTTCTCAAGGACGAAAGTCAGAAAATCAATGAGGTCGTAGTCGTTGGTTACGGTCATCAGAAGAAGGAGAGTGTCGTAGGTGCTATCTCTCAGGTTAGTTCAGATGACCTCTTGAATACCCCTACAGCCAACGTTACGCAGGCTATTGCCGGTAAGATTCCTGGTGTCGTTACCACCCAGGTATCTGGTGCTCCTGGTGCCGATGACGCTACCATCAACATCCGTGGTCGTGCTACCTTCGCTGGCGATGGTGCTCCATTGGTCATGGTAGATGGTGTAGAGCGTCCTTTCTCTCAGGTTGCTCCTGATGATATCGAGAGTATCTCTGTATTGAAGGATGCTTCTGCTACAGCCGTTTATGGTGTGCGTGGTGCGAATGGTGTCATCCTCGTTACTACCAAGCGTGGTAAGGATATGAAGCCAGAGGTTAGTTTGACCAGCAACTTCATGTGGGGTACTCCAACCCGTAAGCCTCACTATCTGAACTCTTATGACTCTGTTACTCTCCTCGAGGAGGCTTTGAAGAACGATGGTCTTCCATCACAGTATACAGCTTCTGACATCGAGATGTACCGCAAGAGCTGCGCCGGCGAGTTGACTGGTGCTGATGCGCTTCTCTATCCTAATGTAGACTGGTATGATGAGGTGCTCAACAACTGGGCTCCTTCTCAGCGCTACAATGTAAGTGTACGTGGTGGTACGAAACGTATGCGCTACTATGTATCTGGTGAAATCTACAATCAGGGCTCTTTGATCAAGAACCTCAGTCAGGATGCATACGGCAACTCTTCAAGCCCAGGCTACAACCGTTACGCTTTCCGTGCCAACATGGACTTCTTCCTCTCTAAGGATTTGACATTCAGCGTAAACTTCGGTACACGTTTCGAGAACCGTCATGGTTCTAATACTAACGAGAAAGCTGACAACTATGATATCTTCGCACGTATCAACCATACTCCAGGTTGGATCTTCCCAGTATCTTATGAGGTACAGAATGGTGAGACAACCAAGACTCTCTATGGTGGTACAGCCGTATATCAGGACAACGTAGTGGCTGCCCTTGCCAAGGGTGGATACTATCGTGGAACCAATACCATCAATGAGACCAACTTCATCGCAGACTACAAGATGGACTGGTTGACTCCTGGTCTTTCTGCCCGTGGTATGGTTTCATTCGACTACGATTCTTATTATATGAAGACATTCGGTGCAGCTTTTGCAACTTATGAGTTGAACGACCGCAACAACTTTACCAGTGCTGATGCTTATACCAAGTATAATGTAGATGGCGACCTGGCCTACTCTAAGGCTTCTTCTACTACATACAAACTCTATATGGAGGGTCAGATTAACTACGCCCGCAAGTTTGGTAAGCACGACGTTACAGGTATGGTACTTTACAACCAGAACGACTACCGTTATAATTCAGACCTGGCTAAGCGTTATCAGGGTCTCGTAGGTCGTGTAACTTACGGTTATGATGACAAGTATCTCGCTGAGGTTAACGTTGGTTACAACGGTTCAGAGAACTTCCTCAAGGGCAAGCGCTTCGGTTTCTTCCCTGCATTCTCACTCGGTTGGCGTGTAACTCAGGAAGAGTTTATGAAGCCAACAGAAAACTGGTTGAACAACTTGAAGATCCGTGCATCTTACGGTGAGGTTGGTAACGACGTTTATACAGTAGGTGGTGTGGCTCAGCGCTTCCTCTATGAGGAGAAGTGGAACCAGATTTCTAACGATTACTACTTCGGTAATACTGGTAAAACCGGTATCTTCGAAAGCCAGTATCCTAACTATGGTGTAACCTGGGAGCGTGCCAAGAAGTTCAACGTAGGTCTGGAGTTTGGTTTGTTCAACGGTATGCTGACCGGTAACTTCGACTACTTCGTTGAGAACCGTAACGATATCCTGACCGAGTACTTGAGCCGTCCACAGTGGGTAGGTGTAACAATGGCAGCCGGAAACCTCGGTAAGACCCAGAACAAGGGTTACGAGTTGGAACTCCATCACTTCAACCACATCGGCAAGGACTTCACCTATAATGTAGGTGTTACCTTCTCTCATGCAGCCAACAAGATCAAGAATATGGATGAGCCTGCTTACAAGACCGCTTACCGCAAGCGCGAAGGTCACCCAATCAACCAGTACTTCGGTCTGGTATGTGAGGGCTTCGTAACACAGGCCGACTTGGATAATCCTAACTTCCCTGTATCAACTTACGGAAACGTAAAGGTTGGTGACCTGAAGTACAAGGATATGAATAACGATGGCTTCATCGATGACCGTGATGAGACATTCATCGGCTACAGCGATATTCCAGAGAACACATACGCTCTGACACTCGGTGCCAACTATAAGGGCATCGGTTTCGAAGTAATGTTCCAGGGTGTAGATCATGTATCCCGTTACTACGACAGCGATGCGATGTTCGCCTTCCAGAACAACGGTAAGGTAAAGGATATCCACCTGAACCGCTGGAACCCTGCAAAGAGCGAGGCAGAGAACCTGGCAACAGCAGAATATCCATTGCTCCATTACGGAAGCAACGGTGACCACAACCAGCGCCAGAACTCATTTTTCCTGAAGAACGGTTCATTCGTCCGTCTGAAGAACATCGAGTTGAGCTATACATTCCCTAAGGAGTTGATCAAGCATATCGGTATGAGCAATGCCCGCTTCTACATCAATGCCAACAACCTCTTTACATGGGATCATCTCGACGACTTGGTTGACCCAGAGAGCAACGGTTCAAACCGTTATCCACTCTTGAAGACCGTCAACGTAGGTTTTAATGTCGTATTCTAATTCAAGAACATTCAAAAAGAATCGAAAATGAAGAAATATAGTATATTTGCTTTGGCGCTCGTTATGGGAGCTATGACGCTCACCTCTTGCGAAGACGCCTTCGGCAATTTCCTCGACAAGCAGCCAAGCAATGAGTTGACAAAAGCTGAGGTGTTGGGTAACTTCACTCTGTTGGAACAGAACCACAACGATACTTACAACTTCCTGCTTCACGGTGCCAACCGCGTGAACAACTCATGGATGGATGCTGCTACCGATCTGGCTGAGTCAAGTATCGGTACATCAGGTACACGTACCACATTCAATATCGGTAACTATTATGGTGGTGGCGGTGCAGCAGAGCTGACTTCTCCTTGGGAGAGTCGCTATCGTGCTATCCGCAAGTGCAATATCACCATCAACACATTGGAGCAGGATACAGAGAACAAGCTTCGCCCTGCAGATCTTGACGTAGAACTTTACAATTCACGTAAGGCAAACTATATTGCAGAGGCACGTTTCCTCCGTGCCTATTTCTACTGGGAACTGTTCCTCCGTTACGGTCCGGTGCCATTGGTTAAAACCGAGCTCGACCCTAACGGTGACCTGATGACAGGTTATACAGAGCGCCCTGACCTCAAGACCTTCATGGATTATCTCTTCAAGGAGGTGAAGGAATGCGAGAGCAGTTTGAAGACTTACGCAGAGACCAGCGATGCTACCTATGCAGGTGAGGTAAACCAGCCTACAGCACGTGCCCTCTATGTTCGCATGATGCTCTACATGGCAAGTCCACGCTACTCAGCACAGAGCGGTGTTACCTGGCAGCAGGCTGCTGACGCAGCTGCGGGCTTCATCGCTGACTATGGTGAGAACTATAAGTTGGAAGATCGTACCAACGGTGGTGTAGCAGCCTACAACAATGCCTGGTTGCTCAACACTTATACCGACAAGAACCCTGAGGTTATCTTCTTCCGCAACGATGTAGCCATCGGTTGGATCGATATTTCTACCGATACTCCAGTAGGTGAAGGTGGACAGGGTGGTCTTTGCCCAAGCCAGAACCTCGTAGATATGTATGATATGGAAGATGGTTCAGCTCCTTTCAAACAGTATGATGCAACAGGTGCTCCGGTTTATGTAAACGGCAAGCCTGTCGTCAACGAAGAGAGCGGTTATACAGAGCAGAAGATGTGGAAGAACCGTGATCCACGTCTCGCAGCTACCGTTCTTTACAATGGTTGTGAGTGGGGTCAGGCTACCAGCACCAAGACCAATGTCATTGATGTGGTTTATGGTCATCGCGATAATCCTATCGGTAACCAGAATGCTACTCCAACAGGTTACTATGTACGCAAGTATATTCCTGAGACCATCCTGAGCAGCAACCACAGCGGTACAGCCAAGCGCCTCTGGAAGATCTTTACCTATAGCGAACTGCTTCTGAACTATGCTGAGGCATTGAACGAGGCTGACTATGCAGGCAACAAGACACAGGTTTGCAACCTGCTCGACCAGATTCGTCATCGTGGCGGTATCATCGGTAATGTAGCCGATCGTGCAGACTTGAATTCCCAGACAGCTATGCGCAATTTCATCCACAAGGAGCGTACCATCGAACTTGCTTTCGAGGAGCACCGCTGGTGGGATGTACGTCGCTGGAACGTAGCAGGCGATGCGCTCGGCCGTGATATCTACGGTGTAAACGTGGCAGCAGATGGCACCATTACCCGTAAGGTAGCCCAGAAGCGCAAGTGGCAAGACAAGTTCTACCTCTATCCAATCCCAGAGGCTGAGGTTTGGAAGATTGGTCAGGACTTCCAGAACGATGGTTGGAAAGAATAACTCTTTTAATGATAGAATCGTATGAATAATATTCAGAATATATATAATAAGGTATCTTCATCAAGCAAAGTCTTGATGCTGAGTGCACTTCTCTGTGCTTCAAGCTCAGTCTTGGCACAGGAGCAGGTGCTCAAAGGCCGAATCGTCAACAGCCAGGGTGAACCAATCCCTGGAGCTGTTGTCAACGTGGCAGAGGAAAGCCGCATTGCCCTGACCGACAAGGATGGTTACTTTACATTGAAGAAGGTAACTCCTAGCGATGAAATCTGCGTTAGTAGCGTAGGTTACAAGAATGCTCAGGAGAAGGTGACCACTTTTGACGGCACATACGTCATCAAGATGGAAGATGATGCAGACGAGTATGAGCATCTCGCTCCTGTTCCTTTCGGCGAGCAGAAAAAGAAAATCTTGACAGATTCCCGTTCGGTTGTTTCAGGCGAGGAATTGCAGAAGCATCCTGTTACTATTCTTCAGAATGCCTTCACCTCAACACTGAATGGTGTGCAGACCTACGAGTGGTCTTCTGAGCCAGGATGGTCGGAGAGTTTCCTCTTTATCCGTGGTATCCGTACCACCAACCAGAGTGCCCGTTCTCCACTGATCATCGTGGATAACGTAGAGCGTGACCTCTCCTTCCTCGATGCTTATCCTATCGAGAGCATCACCGTATTGAAGGATGCTGCCGCTTCTTCTATCTATGGTATGCGTGGTGCCAATGGTGTGATTATGGTTACTACCAAGCGCGGTAATGCCGGTAAGACTAAGATTGATTTCACTCAGGAAGTCGGTTTCCAGACCCTCGCCAACAAGATGGAGGTTCAGAACTCTTACAACATGGCGATGACCCGTAACCAGGTACGCTATCTGAGCGGTATGGATCCGATGTACACCCAGGAGCAGCTCGACAACTACAAGTATGTATGCGATGGTGGAAAGTTTGCTGATGATGATATCCGCAAGTACCAGTACTTCAATACATCTTGGGCAGACCAGTTGTATCGTGACGCAGCACCACAGTACCGCACCAACCTGCAGATTAGTGGCGGAAACCAGCGTGCCCGTTACTATGTAAGCTTCTCTTACCTGCGCCAGGAGGGTATGTGGAATACCGAGGGTACTGAAATGAATGATGGTTACAGTACTCAGCACGTACTGAACCGCTGGAATCTCCGTTCTAACATTGATATCGATGTATCCAAGTATCTGAATGTATCTCTCGACTTGGGTGGACGTATAGATAACATCTCTCAGCCTACTGAGGGCGTGTTCAACCTCGTTACCTTCGGTGTAATCGAGGCAAACCCTATGGCTCCTACCCATAACCCTGACGGAAGTATCTATTCTTCATCTACAGCCAACAATCCGGTACGTTATCTGGGTGGTTCCGGTTTGGAGAAGAACCGCCGCCGTAACTTGTATTCTACCTTGAATGCCAAGTACGATTTGAGTCCTGTATTGAAGGGCTTAGGCTTGTTCGGTACTGTCAGCTTCGATGCATACGAGACTTTCGAGTCAACACAGACTGCTCAGATGGATTCGTGGAACTACGACTACGATAACCTGGCGGTTACCGATGTCAGCCAGTTCAAGTATACCAAATATACAACCAAGGCAGCTTTGAGCAACCCATCAGCTAATCAGCGTGGTTACTACTACAACCTGAATTTGTTTGGTGGTGTAAGTTATAAGAACAGTTTCGGTAAGCACAATGTAGATGCCCGTGCCTTTGCCCGTTACTACCGTAATGAGGAAGCAGGTTCAGATTACTCTACCCAGCAGAGTGCATCTTCAAACCGATATCTGGCATACAACTTCCAGGGAACATACGACTATGCCAACAAGTATATCGCCTCAGTCAACCTCTCTCGTATGGGATGTGACAACTTCTCACCAGACGACCGTTGGGGTACCTTCTGGGGTGCATCAGCAGGATGGGTACTCTCTGAGGAATCCTGGATGAAGAAACTTGGCTTTGTCAATCTTCTCAAGCTCCGTGCTTCTTATGGTGAGGCAGGTCAGTCATCTACTGGTGCAGGCCGTTACCCATATCAGAGTATCTATGGTACAGCTACCGGTTACGGTTTCGGTTATAACGGAACTTTTGTGAATGGCTATGCTGAGAGCAAGACCGGTAATGCCAACAGTAAGTGGGAAATCTCCAAGATGGTAAACCTCGGTATTGACTGGAACCTCTGGAACAGCAAACTCTATGGTAGCTTCGATATCTTCAAGGAGTGGCGTTCTAACATCCTGGTATCCCGTTCAACCATTCCTGAGACCATACTTGGTGTGCCTGTAGCACAGGATTCATACGGTAAGGTTGAAAGCCGCGGTTACGAACTCGTTCTCGGACATCGTGGTAATATCGGTAAGGATTTCAAGTACTTCATCGAGGGTCAGCTTACCTTCAATACCAACAAGATTACCGATATCGATGAAACTGCACCAGATGTAGAGTGGCAGCGCAAGGCAGGTCATAGAATCTATGACAATACTTCGGTAGCCGAACTCTATGAGCAGGCTCAGACAGGTACCAACCGTGTGGGTGGATGGAACATCTATAAGTTCGACCAGTGGGCTTCTGATCCTAACCTGATTGCTACATCAGCAGAGGATGCTAAGGCTCATCCGGAGAAGTATCCATACAACAGCTTCTCTAATGGAGCACAGCAGTTGGGTACAGCGGTGTTCAAGGATATCAATGGTGACCGCGTGATCGACTCAAAGGATATGGTACCAGATTCATACACCATCATTCCTGAGATGATTCCTACCTTCAACTTCGGTTTCGAGTACAAGGGCTTCGATGCACGCATGATTGTGAATGCTTATCTCCGTCGTTCTGTATTCCTTTCACCAGCTATCAGCTACAGTGGATGGAGTAACATGGGTACTCATGAGGTAACAAAGGCTTGGGGTTACTATACTGATGACCCTTCTGATCCTCGCAACGTGAATGCTACTTATCCACGTCCTGTTTATAATGGATTCGATGCAGTTGATTCAGACCGTGCTACAGGTTCTTACCAGAACAACATCTGGGTACGCAATGGTAACTTCTGGTCTATCCGTAATATTGAGGTAGGATACTCTTTGCCTGCTAAGTTGATTTCTAAGTTGTGGATGACTAAGTGCCGCGTTTACTTCAGCGCTTACAATATTGCTACCTTTAGCAGTCTGCCAGATGATGTAGACCCAGAGAAGCCATTGAGCTACTGCTGGTGGTATCCAAAGACAAAGTCATTTACATTTGGTATTAACATTGGTTTCTAATCAATTTTATCAAAAACGAATATGAAAAAGATATTAGTTAATATATCATTGGCGATGCTGGCTGTAGGAGGTATGACCTCCTGCAGCGACATCCTCGATAAGGAAGTCGACTTGACTTATACCGACGAGAACATCTACAGCAACTACGACCGTACCCGTGGTGTCTTGGCAAATGCCTATACCTATTTGCCTGATGCCTTTGCGGGATATTCCGATGGTCAGTTCCGTGCTGCTTCTCGTGACTGTATGACCGATAATGCCCTTTCTTACTGGAATGTGCATTACTATCACAGTGTGTTGAACGATTCATACGATGCAAAGAACCACTGGTTTGCCAATAGTTATTGGAGCAACGATCTGAAGGGAATCCGTGTCTGCAACGACTTTATTTCAAAGGCACGTGAGAGTGTCATCGGAAATGCAGAGAAGAGCGGTGACGACAACAAACTCTGCGACCGTTACAAGGCAGAGGCACGTTTCATCCGTGCCATCCTTCATTTCGATATGATTGGCTATTTCGGTGCAGTGCCTATCGAGGATCATGTGTTGGATAATGCTGAGGCTGCTTCTATCACCCGTACTCCTGCTCCTGAAGCATTGAAATGGGTAGCTGATGAATGCGATGCCATCATCAAGAGTGGTGCGCTCCCATTCCGTTACAGCAATGAAAATGAGAACTGGGGACGTATCAATGGTGCTGCTGTCTATGCATTGAAGTCAAGAGCATTGCTCTATCGTGCTTCAGCACTCAATAATCCAACCAATGAGGCATCCTGGTGGCAGGAGGCTGCTGATGCAGCTCTCGCTTTCATCAATGCCAACAAGAGTTCTGCCAACCCTTATCGTCTGTATACTACAAGCGATAACAACCCTAACAAGAACTATTATGAGTGCTTCACCAGTACCCCTCACCTGAATCCTGAGTATATCCTCAGCCGCAGTGAGTGGAATACACGAGAAATTGAGATGTTCAACACTCCTTGTGGTTTCTCCGGTAATGTGAACTCTACCGGTCGTGTAAACCCTACACAGAATCTGGTTGATTCTTACGAGACCATCAATGGTCTTCCTATCGACCAGGATCCTTCTTACAACGACCAGGATCCATACAAGAACCGTGACCCACGTCTGGAGCAGACCATCTTCCACCAGGGAAGTATCTGGGGTGACAAGAGTCAGGACGAGGAGCGTGCCGTGGATGTATCTGTAGGTGGCAAAGACTACCAGGATCTTCATGGTGGTACCACTACCGGTTACTACTCTAAGAAGTTCGTTCACAATATGAGCTTCAAGAACCCTACCACATTCGTTACCGCTTGCCCTATCTTCCGCTATGCGGAGATTCTGCTTAATGCAGCAGAGGCATTGAACGAGGCAAAGGGGCCTGAAGCTGCCTACGACTATGTAAACCAGGTTCGTGCCCGTGTGGGTATGCCTGCTTACAAGGGTATGACCAAGGAGCAGCTTCGTGAGCGTATCCGCAACGAGCGCCGCATCGAGTTGGCTTTCGAGGATCATCGTTTCTTCGATGAGCGCCGCTGGAAATTGTTTGATGGCAAGAGTGCTGCTACAGAGAAGAGTGAGCCACGCTACAAGCAGGTTTACAACATCTATAGCGTTGTTGTAACTCCTAATGAGAGCCAGGTATATACTTATCGCAACGATAATACCCATCCTACTCGTGCGTTCTCTTGTCCTAAGAATTATTACTTCCCAGTGCCTGATGACACTTACAAGAAGAATCCTAACTTAGGACAGAATGCTGGTTGGGAACTCTCTGATGCTCCTAAGAAGGACGACACCACAGAGGGTGGAGATAACACTGAAGGTGGCGAGACTACTGAGGGTGAAACAACCGGCAAGTAATCTTTGTCAATATACATTATTATATTTTAGGTGAGGTCTATGGCGAAAACACCATAGACCTTCCTTGGTTTAAAAAAATCATATCTTAAACTTGAAATCGTATGAAGAAGTTATTACTTTCTATCATGAGTCTGATGGCGATGAACGGAGCTATGGCTCAGACGGCTGTCGGCGATAATGAACTGGCTAATGCATACGCTACCCAAACGATAACAGGGCGCATCGCTGTGCATGACCCTTCTATCGTGATGGATGTTACGGGCTCTACCACCAATCCTAAATATTATATCTATGGTTCGCATCTTGGCAGAGCCAAGACTTATGCTACGGGCTACTATCAGATATGGAACACCTTCAAAACGGGTGAGGAGAATACCGGAACCAGCAACAGTCTTTTTGCTGACGTTAATTTTAAAGATGCTTACACCACTCACGTCATCAAAAAGGTGAAGAACAGCAAGGGCGAGGAGGTTGCTTTCGGCAACTTCGATGCTCATGGATGGCAGTATGAGGGCAATACAGTAAAAGGTATGCAGTGGGCTCCAGATGTCATCTACAACAAAACAATGAAGAAATGGTGCATGTACATGAGTCTGAATGGTGACCACTGGTGCTCTTCCATCGTATGCTTTGTTTCAGATAATATCGAAGGACCTTGGACTTATCAGGGACCAGTAGTTTTCTCCGGTTTCCAGGGCACATACGCTCACAATTCATACGCTGCTGCGGATGACTGGAAACATACCGACTTTGCCATTGCCACAGGCGAAACCGCTCTTCCTTCCCGTTATAAGGTGGCCGATAAATGGGGAACCTATTGGCCAAACTGTATTGACCCATGTGTGTTCTATGATGATGATGATAATCTCTGGATGAGTTATGGTTCATGGTCGGGTGGTATCTTCATGATCAGACTCGATAAGACCAACGGTCTCCGTGACTATACTTATACTTTCCCTTATCAGATAAGCGGTAAGACCACTACTCCGGGTGCTGCCGATGCCAACTGTACCAGCGACCCTTATTTCGGCAAGAAGATTGCCGGCGGATATTATGTTTCCGGCGAGGCAAGCTATATCCAGAAGGTAGGTAAGTACTATTATCTCTTTATGAGTTATGGTGGTTTGACGGCTGCCGGTGGCTATCAGATTCGTGTTTTCCGCTCTGAGAAACCTGACGGACCTTATAAGGACTGTCTTACTTCAACGGGCATTGATGCCATGTATGGCAAGTATATCCTCAACTTCGGTGGCGATGCCAAGCGCGACGAGGGTGTGAAACTCTTCGGCAACTACCAGTGGGAAACCATGCCTAATGCTGAACTGGCTCAGGGACATAATTCAGCCATCGTGGACCATAAGGGACGAGCACTCATCGTTTACCATACCCGCTTCATGAACAGAGGTGAGGAGCATGAGGTTCGTGTACATCAACTCTTCGTTAACCAGGACGGTTGGCTGGTTGCTGCTCCTTACGAGTTTAGCGGCGAGACTTATACCGATAATGATATTGCTACCCAGCAGCTCTATGATGCAACAGAGGTAGAGGGTGATTATCAGATAATAGCTCATCCTTACCGTCAGAATACGGCAGCAATGGATTATGAGAAGCCTGTTACCATTCATCTCAATGCAGATGGTTCTATCTCAGGCGAGTATACCGGTAAATGGGAACTGGTGAGCGGTACAAGCTACATCAATCTTACCTTGAAGGGTGTTGCTACAGCCAATGCAGAGGTGAAGTTCAAGGGTGTGCTTACCGAGCAGACCATCGATTATACCAATATCAAGGCTCTCTGCTTTACAGCCCTCAGTTCTTCTGACGGTTTGGCTACATCATCAGGTGCTGCCAGCTTGCAGACTCGCGGTTTGAGTATCTGGGGAAGTAAGGCTGATGCCAAGGCGGCTATCAAATATACATTGGATAAGACCAGCGTTCCTTTCGCAGATGGTGCAACTTTGAATTCTATGCCAAAGCTCCCTACAGAGGGGCATCTCGGTGCTACCATTTCATGGAAGTCAAGCAATCCTTCTATTCTGACCGATGAGGGCGTAGTAAAAGGCAAGGGTAAGGTAACCATGACCATGACTATCAGCAAGGACGGTTATAAATATACTAAGGATTATACCCTGAACATCGATGCTGAGGCAGAGGAAACGACTCCGGTTTACTATCCTGTTTCTCAGCAGAAAAACAAGACTGCAGGATTCTGGACAAACTTCTCTTCTGATTATGTCTTGAAGTCAGGCAAGAAGGCTGAGTTCAAGTTCAATAATTATAGTGATGAGGTTAATAATTGGGACAATTGGGCATTGGTTGCTGCATCGGCATCTCGTGGAGCTTCTAATTATGCAGAGTATTTCGTGCTTCGTAACGACAATTATGCATGGTTTACAAAATTGGGTGGTAACACCAATGAAAATACAGCCAATGTGCAGTTTACCTTGGACAATAATTTCGATTGGACTAATTTCAAGCAAGATATGAATGGTTCTTTGGTCGATATGGTTGTTGAGTATGTTGCAAGCGGTACCATCAAGGTGAATGCTACGATAACAAAGGATAAGAAAACTTATAATTATGCCTTTAGTATGACTTCTGACACAATTAAGGGAGACGTAACTCTCTTCTTCGTGAACGAGAAGTCTTACATCGACGGCTCAAGCCTTTCTACAGGCATCTCGAACCCTATCATCATTCAGAAGAAGAATGATGGTAAGTGGTTCAACCTCTCCGGTCAGCAGGTAGACAAGAGCTACAAGGGTGTAGTGATTGTGAACGGAAAGAAATTTGTGAACAAGTAATTCTCTTATATATTTAATAAGGTGTAATTATATGAAGATTTCTAAAATACTATTGGGAGCAGCAATGATCATTGCTGCTCCTGTTGTAAAAGGTGGTTGCCAGATGATGGCACAGAATGCTCCGCAGGAACCGATTGTGGTAGATACTCCTTTTGTCCATGACCCCGTAATGGCGTATGAGAATGGCAAGTACTATCTCTACTGCACAGGTCATGGCATCACGCAGATGACCTCTACCGACCGCAAGCATTGGACCATCGTTCCTCAGGGCGTGCTCAAGAACAGTGAGATTCCGGCATGGACGCATGATAGTGTGCCGGGGTTTGAAACCCATATCTGGGCTCCGGATGTTATCCGCTTCAAGAACAAGTGGTATCTGGCTTATTCCTGTTCTACCTTTGGCAAGAACACATCTGCCATCGGCTTGCTGAGCAATACTTCCTTATCTGATAAGGATGGATGGAAGGATGAGGGTTGCCTCGTCGCCTCTAAGGGTGATAGAGACAACTGGAATGCCATCGATCCGAATTTCATCATTGATGAGAAGGGAAACCCTTGGCTTACCTGGGGCTCTTTCTGGGATGGCATCCAGATGATCAAGTTGGATAAGAAGACGATGCATGTCAAGAAGGGCGCCAAGCCTCAGACTATCGCCCGTCGTCATGCCGTAGGCGATACTTCGGCAGAGCCGAATCCTACCTCCAAGTTTGCCGGCACCAATGCCATCGAGGCTCCTTTCATCATGAAGCATGGTGATTATTACTATCTCTTCGTGAGCTGGGATTACTGCTGCCGTGGCATCAAGAGCAACTATCGTGTTGCCGTGGGCAGAAGCAAGAAGGTTGCCGGTCCTTATCTGGATAAGGAGGGTAGGGACATGCGCAATGGCGGAGGTACGCTGATTCTGGAAGGCGATAAGAAAGAATATGAGGCGATGGGCCATTGTTCTGCCTACTCTTTCCCTGATGGCGATTTCTTCTTCTGCCATGGTTACAGTATCGCCAAGAATGGCGCCAGCATCCTGGTTCAGAAGCGAATCAACTGGACGGAAGATGGGTGGCTGACGCTGGAATAAGATGTATTAGTTAAGTGTTAAAACTGAGTTAAAATAGCGTTTATTCCGCTACGAACGGCAAAAAAGCGGTTTCGTAGCGAAATAAACGCTATTTTCTTTCGCTGTTTCCGAAATTTTGTAGTATATTTGCAGCAACTAATTGGGTATGATTATGTGTGAAATAATAGGTAGAAAAAAGGAAATAGCAGAGCTGAAGCGTTGCTACGAAAGTGGTAGGGCTGAGTTTGTGGCTGTGTATGGGCGTCGCCGTGTCGGTAAAACATTCTTGATTGATGAGGTGTTTCACGATGATATGGTGTTTCATCATACAGGATTGTCGCCTTACGACCGTCGCCGGAAGGTAACCTTGAAAGACCAGTTGCAGAATTTCTATTTCTCGCTTCTTCGTCAAGGCATGGAGGATATAGCACAACCTAAGTCGTGGATGGAGGCTTTCTTTTTGCTGGAACGTTTTTTGGAAACTTGCGATAATGGTTCCCGACAGGTGGTGTTTATTGATGAGTTGCCCTGGATGGATACAGCACGTTCCGGTTTTCTTACGGCATTAGAGGCTTTTTGGAATGGTTGGGGCAATATGCGCCACAATCTGTTGCTCGTAGTCTGTGGTTCTGCCACCTCCTGGATGCTTGATAATCTAATCAATAATAAAGGAGGATTATATGGCCGTTTGACAGGCGAAATCAAACTGTCGCCGTTTACTTTGAAAGAATGTGAGGAGTTTTATCAGAGCCGTGGCATCAGGATGTCCCGTTATAATATTACGCAGGCTTATATGATTATGGGCGGAATTCCTTTCTATATGAATTTCTTTAATCCTTCCTATAGTTTGGCTCAGAACATAGATGCCTTGTTCTTTGCCCGTCATGCGAAGTTGGGGGATGAGTTTGACAGGCTCTTCAATTCTGTGTTTGATAATGCCGAAGACTGTATGAAGATTATCCGCTTTTTGGGTACCCGGCATGCAGGTTTCACCCGTAAGGAGATAGCAGAGCATACCGGTTTGAATCCGAATGGTGATTTTACCAAGATGTTGAAAGCCTTGATGGGTAGTGATTTTGTGGTGAAATATACTCCTTTCAGTTTCAGTCAGCGAGAGGAGTATTATAAGCTTATTGATTCCTTTTGCTGGTTCTGGCTTCATTTTAAGGAGAAGAAGGCTGTAAATCAAACTGATTACTGGCAACAGCATTTGAAGGAAAGCGACATAGCCTCATGGCGTGGCATTGCTTTCGAGGAGGTTTGTTTGCAGCATATTTCACAGATAAAATATGCTCTTCATATAGGTGCAGTGTCTTCTCAGGAATCTTCACTTATAGTGAAAGGAAGCGAGGAGGCTGATGGCATGCAGATTGACTTGCTGATAGACAGGGCTGATGATGCAGTGAATGTTTGCGAGATGAAATTTTATAAGGCTCCTTATGCTGTGACCAAGGGCTATGCTCAGGTGCTGAATAGCCGTTTGCAGGCTTTGGAAGAAAAGAACCCTACCAAGACATTCCTCCTTACGTATGTGGGAAATTCCGAACTGGTGAGTAATGAATACTCCGATATATTCAGGGCTTCAGTAACTCTGGATGATTTGTTTGTTTGATGAATGGTATTTTAGAGAGTAAAAATGATAAAAATGAAGAGAAGAGAATTCGTGTTGTTGAGATATTCCGTGTTCTTCACCTTATTATATATATTAGTAGGGTGTACCGAAAATCGGGTACAAATGCAGAGATTACAGGTTATAGACAGTTTGATGGAAGCACATCCTCAAGCAGCCTATGATAGTTTGTGCCGTTTTGATTCTTTGGAGATGGGGAATGCATCTCGTAAGGTGGTAATGAAGCAGCGGCTGCTGATGGCTAAGGCGCAGAACAAACTTTATCTATCTATGCCTACTGATTCCATATTTCAAGAGGTGGTGGATTATTATGATAGTTGGGGTACAGATAATGAGAAGATGCAAGCTTATTATCTGCTGGGTTGCGTGTATCGTGGCCAAAAGGATGCGCCAAAGGCAATGATGAGCTATAAAAAAGCTGTTGAGTGTGCTGATACCCTGAGTAAGGAGTGTGACTATAGTACTCTCTCCAAGGTTTATGGGCAAATGGCTGATATTTATCGTTTTCAATATTTGCATAAGGAAGCTATAGGATGCGAGCAAAAATATGGTTATTATGCAGCTCGGGTCAAAGATAACGTAAGTTTTATACAGAGTTTTGATTTTATAGCAAATGAGTACTTAGGATTGGGAGATACTTTGAAGGCTATTGAACAAACTCAGAAATGTCATGAGCTATTTAAAATGCATGGAATGCAGAAATTAGCAGCCAAGACTCTTCCTACGCTTATTTATATATATTTACAACGCTCTCAATATAATGAAGCACGTTGTTATATGGATATTTATGAGAAAGAATCAGGCTTGTTTAATAGAGAAGGAAATATACAAGAAAAATATGAGCATTATTATAAGTTAAAAGGTATGTTTTATCTAGGCGTGAATCGGATAGACTCCGCTGAGTATTACTATCGCAAGTTAGGTCGTTATGGTTTTAAGTATGAAACAGCTCAAGGGCTATTGGCTATATATAGAATATGTCTTAATTCAGATTCAATAAAGAAGTATTCTGTTCTTTGCGAACAAGAAATGGATAAAATCTTGAATAGTACTCAGGCTGATGCTGTGATTCAGGCAAATTCTCTTTATGACTATAAACGTTTGCAAAAGCAAATGAGTGATATGGTAATACAGGAAGAAAAAAATAAAAATGTATTGCTCCTTATGGGATTTATTGCTTCATTCTTTAGTATTTATGTATATAATAAATATAAGAATAATTTGCGAAAGAAGGAAATAAGGTTGGCAAAATTAAATAAAGAGTACCTACAAGCTGTCGATAATGCTCAAAACACCATTGCTGATTATATGGAACTTAAGAAGAATACGACTTTGTTTGAGCAAAAAATGATAAAAAAAATAAATGTTTTACAAGATGTAATAGATCAATATGAAGCAAAACTAGAGAACGTAAAACAGTCTGATCGTATTATTGCAATAGAGAATAGTGACATATTTTTAAAATTCAAGAATGCTACGACACCTAAGTTGAAAGCAATTCTTCCGAATCAGAATGATTGGAAAGCCTTAGAAATATTATTTAAACAATATTTCCCTTTGGTCTATGCAAAAATATCTAGAACAAAGTTAAGTACACAAGAGTTTCATGTGTGTGTATTATCTTGGCTAAAGTTTGATAATCGAGAAATGAGCATACTCTTGCAGACAACAACAAGTTCGATTTGTAATGCAAAGCAAAAGGCAAATTATAAGTTATTTGACCAAAATAGTGCTTCTTCTTTATATAAAAATTTGTCAACGCTCATACAGTAAAAGTACAATTTCGTATTGATGAATTTTTGGTGAATAGTTTTTCTAACTATCTAAAAATGAGGTGGAAATAATGTATTTGATTGCAACTAATGAATATTTGGTGAATATTATTTCCTTCATGTTTTTTGATTTCTTTAGTCCTTTTTGTACCTTTGCAAACGGACAAAAATATCAAAAATATGAAGAAAGTCTTGTTATTAAGTTTATCGATGTTGGTAATATTGCCAAGTATTCGATTTGTTGCGAATCCACTATATGCGCAACAGTTAATTATGGGAGGGCAGTATGATTATCCTCGTGATGAGGGACATGTTTCTCGTATGCCTCTTCCTCCTATATATATAACTCAGGAGGAACATAAGATAGAATAACGTAAACTGACAAACAATTGAGATTATGAAGCAATTAAGAATCTTATTTATTATTGGAACTATTCTGTGCGGATTGCCTATGATGGGGCAGACTAAGGAGAAAACACTAGAATATGGTGGATGGGTAGAGGAATTCGTTACCCATACAGCTATTACAAATGCAAAACTAACTTTGCTTGATGACAAAGGAGAGGTTGTAAAAGAGACTATATCAGACGAAAGAAACGAACAGAAAAATGGTGGCTTTACGTTTATAGTTGCTAACAATCACAGATATACCATCAAAGTAGAGTGTATGTACTTCCCTGAAAAAGGTTGTCACTTAGGAACAAACAGAAGTGACAATGAAA
>ERZ773181.723-NODE-723-length-33551-cov-4.011016_pt1 | contig 33551 bp, 24 predicted proteins | sample MGYA00581001_ERZ773181 | MGnify/ENA primary metagenome ERZ773181 (study PRJEB29015, sample SAMEA2737780) | human gut metagenome | biome: human gut; feature: human-associated habitat; material: faeces | place: China | collected 2012 ...
TTCACTCGGTGAAGATGAAGAGTTTACAATGGGAATCATTGATTGCTATAATCAGCCAGTGGGTGGGCAATATTGCGTGTTTGCCTACAAAGGTACAGTTGATGCGTTGGCTGGGGATGATGTGTCTTTTACGGCCCTTCCTCTCTGCGCTGGCGAGGTGGAACAGGCAGACGGTTCTACGCGGACGTGTGTTTATATTGGTTGTATCAATATGGAAAAGCTGGATGCCGCGGAGAGCAATGGAACCTCTGCTTCTATGGAAAACCAGAGTGCTGCATCGGGAAGCAGCGTGAGTGTTATGGATATCCCGGAAGTGTGCCAGTCCGTCTGGCCGGGTTCTTCTTATGGCCCGATCACTTATGGAGAAGCGGTGGGCTACCTTTTGGAGAATGACCCGGGATATGAGTGGTATGTCAACGCCGATAACAACAGCATTGACGTAGAGGGCAGCTATATTACCTTTAACTATACGATGGGAATAGCGGATGAGCCGACCATTTGCAATTTTCATCTGAGCTTTACCAAAAACGGCAACGGCGAATGGGTGCCTTCGTATAGCGGGGATGAATGCGATTCGACGGATACATTTATGGAGTGCATGTACGGCTATTATTACCAGGGAAACCAGTGAAAATAGCTGTTAAAAGTGAAATGATAAAAAAGAGAGGTGCTTTTCGATGCCATTTCAAAAGATTCCATGTCCGAATTGCGGTTACGAACGCTTTATGACAGTGTTTGTAACAAACCATGTAATTGAAACGAAGACCTGTCCGAAATGTCATGAACGGATTCGGATCGAATATACCCCGAAGACGGGAGACTTTGATTGGAAGAAATTATAAATATGAGATGGAGGTAGCAGAACATAATTATAAACTCGATGAGAACAGCCAGTTTGCTCGTCGTGCCGATTATGAACGAAAATTGAAAGAGGCTATGCGTTCACATGGGAATGACCGTAATTATGCTTCGAAAATAGAAGGATATAAACAGGCTATGGAGCGTTTGCCCAAAGATCATGAAGCTTACGTAAAATTTGACAAGGATAGGGACTTTTCGTATATTCGAGAATATGAGACCGCCAAATCGGCTTATGATCAATTTGTCGCCACGAATGTAGACGATTATATACAATCGTATGATTTAATCGCTCGCTATGTCGGTCGTGATACGACTGAGGTTTTGGGTGTTGCCGCTCAGGTAGAATTTATTACTCCGGACGGGAATCAATCTGCTATCGTTTTGTTTAATGAGAAACCAACCTTTGTGAAAACCATCTTAACGGATGCTCAGGCGTTGGAAGACGATGATACAGAAAGCGACGCCATAGAGTATGAAGCGGAATAATAAATAGAATGGTTTAAAAATAAAAAAGGAAAGGGCTACAAAATGTAGCCCTTTCCTTTTTTATTCGATTCAAAATATTATCGATATCGTATAACAAAACATGTAAAAGCAAAAATTTTTCAGGTATGTAGGGGGTATGTGTATTTTTTGTGTCATAATGGTAGAACGACTTTAATCTTTCTATTAAAAATTTATGTATTTATGATTAAAAAACATGTACTCCTAAGTATTTTGGGACTTTTCATTGCGTGTACTGTCGGGGCGCAGGATAATTCGATGGCCGATGAAAAGGCTATTGTGAAGTCGGGTAACATGCGCTTTACGGTGTTGACTCCCGAAATGATTCGTATAGAATATAGTGCGAAATTGCAGTTTGAGGATCGCGCGTCCTTTGTAGTCATTAATCGCCATCTTCCGGTTCCGAATTTTACCCAAGAGGAACGTGACGGATATCTTTATCTTACAACCGATAAACTGGAACTGCGTTATAAACTGGGTACATATCCGGTAAGCAATGATCGTTGTAATCCTAATTTACAAATTACACTCGATGTGAACGGGGTCGAAGAGGTGTGGTATCCTGGGAAACAAGACCCGTATAATCTGAAAGGAACGACTAGAACTTTGGATAGAGCAGAGGGCGATGTGCGTGAATGGTTGGAGAATGGGTTACTTTCTCGTGTTGGTTGGGCTGTGATCGATGAACGAGAACCTCGCAAAGACGGTAGTCTGAGTCTTATGTTCGAGAGAGATACGAATGGGGGTATGGATTGGGTCGCTCAACGTAAGGATACCGCCGCTCTTGATATGTATTTCATGGGTTATGGGCATGATTATAAAAAGGCTCTTGGCGATTTCACCAAGATAGCCGGTAAGATTCCGTTGCCTCCGCTTTATGTATTTGGATATTGGTACTCTAAGTTTCAACGTTATACCGAGCAAGATATGCGCGATATTGTAAATGAAATACGTTCGCGTGATATTCCTATGGATGTACTCGTTATAGATATGGATTGGCATCGTAATGGCAAGACCGGTTCTACCGATGGAACCGAGTGGACCGGTTGGAGTTGGAATAAAGCTCTTTTCCCCGATCCTGCCGGTTTTATCTCTTGGTTGCACGATGAACAAAATTTGAATACGACACTTAATTTGCATCCGGCCGATGGTGTTTTCCCCAAAGAGGATAATTATGATGCTTTGTATGCCGATTTGGCCGGACGTTATTCCGATATAAAGGCCGATAGTCTGACTAACGAAGACGGTACCATTCGTTGGAATATCGAAAACAAGGATTTCTACGAGGCCTTTTTCGAACATATTTTACGGCCTCATGAAAATATCGGTGTCGATTTTTGGTGGGTCGATTGGCAACAGTGGATGATTGCGCAGAATGAACCGAATTTAGGTAATACTTTTTGGTTGAATCATGTGTTTTTCAACGATAAAAAATTGCAGGCAAAAAATCGGCCGTTTATCTTTCATCGTTGGGGTGGGTTGGGTAATCATCGTTATCCTATCGGTTTTTCGGGAGACTCGGAAGCGACTTTTTCTTCGTTGGCTTTTCAGCCCTATTTTACAGCTACCGCATCTAATGTCGGTTATGGTTATTGGAGTCATGATATAGGAGGTCATAATCAGGAGGGAGCCAACGATGCCGAGTTGTATTTGCGGTGGATTCAATACGGGGTCTTCTCTCCTATATTGCGTACACATGCTACGGCTGCCGGCCATATCGAACGTCGCATTTGGAAATATGCTAATTTTGAGCAGATGCGTGATGCCATTTATTTGCGTTATGCTTTGATACCTTATATTTATACGATGGCACGTTGGTCGTACGATACGGGAGTGGGCATGTGTCGTCCTATGTATTATGATTATCCCGAAGCAGATGAGGCTTACCGTTATGAGGGACAGTATATGTTTGGAAACGATATACTCGTAGCCCCCGTCACTTCGTCGGATAAAGGAACGAATGTCAGTGAAAAAGATATTTGGCTACCTGAGGGCAAGTGGTATGAAGTGATGACGGGTGAGTTAATCGACGGTGGTTCGGTCGTTACTCGTTCGTTCACTCGTGAACAGATTCCTTATTATTATCGCGAGGGTGCTATCATTCCGCTTTATCCTCGTATGATGCACCTGAAAAAACGGCCTGAAACACTCACTTTGCAGTTTACACCCGGAGCCAGAGGCGAATTTAATTATTATGAGGATGCCGGAAACAACGCTGATTATCAAACAGCTTGTACATTTACAAGAATTACGCAAAATACCGAGGACGGAAGAACCTCTTGTACTATTTATCCTCGTACCGGATCATTCGACGATATGCCGGAAGAACGGGCTTATCGTCTTGAATTTTTGGCTCGGAACGAGGCTCCGACAAAGGTCACTTTTTCCGATGGAACGCATGCTGTCTATGAGTATGATGCCGAGGGTAAAAAGATCGTGATTTCCGTACCGAAAAGAGCATGCAGTTCAGCTATAACCGTAATCATTGAATAATAAAAAGAGAAAAATATGAAAAGATTTTGCAAGAATATGGCCGTTTTATTTCTCTTGTTTGGATTTGTTCTAACTGCGAGAGCAGATTGGCGGCTTGTTGGAGATACGGCTGAATTAAAGATTCCCGTCGTGCTTTCTCCGGTGGGAGACGATGGAAAGGAGTTTGTTTACGTGGGTGGCTTGCCGGAAGTTTTGTTTAAATTGACCGATGGTATAACGGAGTATGTCCATGAATGTGGTAGTAATAATCCTTTGGGCGATTCTATACCTTTGCGAGAGGCCGGTGAAGACGAGCGAGGGTTGTGTATCCGGTATGCGAGCGAGACCAATGTATATAGATTGACCCTTACAGTCGATGGTAATGCAAAAAGTTTGAAGGCTGAACGGCTCGAATTGCCTAAAAACTTGTATATCATAGGAGGCCCGTTTAATCGAGAGATTCAATTTTGGAAGTTTCAGGATGCCAAAGCCTTAGAAGTGGATCGGACATATCCTTATATTTTCTATTATAAGGGTGTCATGCGCTATAACGATGAGGGTGACGAGTGCGGTAGTTTCATGTTTTTGAAACGATTGAGCTGGGACGATAAATATCACCCTGCATCGAGTGGAGATTTTTCTATTTCGGGAAAGGTGGGACAACCTTTGAAAATGCGTTTGAATGGAGAGGATAATAAGTGGACTATTCCGGCTGACCGAAGTGGAGATGGATATTATGAATTGAAAGTCGATTTACTCAATCTTACACTTACCGTCGAAAAGTTTGAACCGGATTTGGTAGAGAATCCATTTCCTCTTTCGGTTTTTGCTGTTGGAGCGGCTATGCCTTGTGGTTGGGATAATGCCCATCCTATGGTGATGACCCCGATCGCAGAGGGTGTATATCGTTGGGAAGGAGATGTAGAGGCCGGCGATTTCAAATTCCTTCGTAGAAGAGGAACTTGGGAACGTTGTTATGTGGCTAGGACAAAAGATGAACCTATTCGTTTTGGCGAGGAACATGATGTTATTTATGAGTATAATTCGTTTGAGGAGGGAAATGACTATAAGTTTGTGCTTCCCAAGACAAATCATTGTATTCTGACGCTCGACCTTAACCGAATGAAATTGAGGGTGGATAATGAAGAAACGGAAGGCAGTGGCGTTGAATCGATTAAAACATCTGGCGAGTTGATCTATTATAGTTCGGATAATACGCTTTTCTTGCGAAGTAAAAACAATTTACAGTTGCAGGTTCGTGTATTTGCCCTTGATGGGTGTCTCGTCTCGGAAGATGTTTTTATAGGTGGTACGGACATTAGCCTCTCTCGTGGTTATTATATCGTAGTCCTTCACCGTGAAGATGGTACGCAAGTTGCCGAGTTCAAAGTTTTTGTTGATTGAATCTGGACTTAGATTGGAATTTGTTATAATAGTTAATCGACACGAGCCTGTGTTCCGCTATCGGGATTTTAAAGTAATCGGGCTGTTGAAATAAAAATAAAACGAGATTATCTTTTGGAGGTAATCTCGTTTTATTTTAAATGTGAACGTTTTAATTATATCGACTAAATGTTGAATCCGATTTTCGTTTTGCTCGTTTCTTCGTTATCGACAGATAAATTTTTGACAATGGTTACCACATCGCAACAAATAAATCCCTTGCTTCAATAAGATGGAGTTATCTCCCTCAACGCCTTGAACTTGGGCTACGATTCGACCTTGTAGGTCGCTGATGATAATTTCTTGGGGTACAAAAAGTCGTATAATTGTGTTGCCGGGATAGGAAATAACCTTGATCTCTTGGTTTTCTCGACGGCTATTGTCTATATTCGAGGGAATGGGAACTTCTGTCAGTTCTGTCCATTGAGATTGGTCAAGACCGTCGCCCACTACCGCATAGGCACTCATGCGAAATGCAAATTGGTCACCCCATGCTTTGGGTAGATCTGTAAAAGTATAACTGTTCGTCCTGCGGCCTTCGACGAGGGTATAATCGTAGTTATAGCTAAACCGGTCTCCCTTTGAAAGAGTTTGAGTCATTGTGAATTCGTCGAGATAGATTTCTTTGGTATAATCGAGTTGCCTGAAATATAATTCGATACGCATTTGTTCACTGCTATGCTTAAAGTCTATTGTCAAATTATTATAGCCTTCTTGTGTGAGAAATTTGGTTATTTTCTCGGGAGTACCTTGTGAGTAGTAGTTGTTAAAGTCGATTTTGTCTCCTTTGGCTCCATATACTCGTACGTTGACTGTACAACCATTTGTATTGGTTGTGCTGATGACGGGGGTCTGAATATTGATACCACTGAGCATGCCTTCCGTCCAGCATCCGAAATTAACAGACCAGTCAGGGACCGTTGTATATTCGTCGTAATTCGTTGTACCGTCGTCTTCTGCCGGAAGATCGATCGTGCCTCCCGTAAAAGCATCGAAATTTTCGTGGAGAATGGTTTTTGTTTCGTCTCTTTGGGCAATGTGGGTATAAACATTGTAAACGACATATCCGTTGGACCCGATGACTGTGTTCCAGTTGGCTGTATATTGCCCCCCTTTAATATCGGTGAATTCTTTGAGTACAGGTTTGGAAAGGGAACCTGCATATCCGAATACATCAATCATATTTGATTCCAAAGAAGTTTCAGAGCCGTTGGTGCTTTTTACCGTGTAAAAATAATCGGTATTGTCTTTGAGTCCGGTTACGGGAGCTGACGTTTCTGTGATTCGTTTGTTTTCGACAAGATAATCCCGTGTTTTTACGATACCGCCATAAGTATAACTTATTTCGTCAATAGCCGTGGGACTGTTTAGATCTGGATTTTCATCGGTATAAATCATTTTGAACTGAATACACCCCACCGGGATATTGGCGGAAAAATCGGCTATTCCCCCACTTCGATAACTAATTGTTGAGGCTTCACCGAGAGAGTGCCATTGAAAGCCGTCAAATCCGTAAACTGCGACTGTTCCGGTGGCATTGGCGTTTTTTATCCAAAACGAAAATTTCGAGGCGGGAGCCGGTAATACAGGGGTAACAATCGAATCGCCTGTGGCATCGAATGCAAGAGCTATTTTCCCCGAATAAACAGATGTGGTATCTCCGGCGACATTGGTCGTATATAATTGGCGAATAGAGCCGGTATTCACGTCGATTTTCCAATTTTCGGGGAATACGGATAGGTTAGAGTCTATGTATTTATTTCGTTTTGACCCGGAAGAACGAGGCACTAATCCCTCAAAACTTTCTGTGACTTTTACTGTTTCTGTCCCGCAATCTTCCATTTTATAGGCAAAAACATTCAAATTGTAAGCCGAAGCCTGAGATACAGATTGCCAGTTTGCGGTAAAGGAATTTTCAGTAATATCGGTTGCGGGTAGAGCTTTGGGGACTTCAAGAGCGGCATGGGAGAGTGCAATTCCCCATAACGATAAAATAAGAGTAGCTAATCTTCTCATGATCTAAGGGTTATGTTTTATAGGGAGTAAAGATATTAAAAATATATAGAAAAATTTATTTGATAAGATATTTTAAAAGAACAGCCTGCCGAAAAATTCGGCAGGCTGTTCCTACATTTACGTTATGTTTAATTAGATACGAGCTTGTATGGCTTTACTTTCTTCTTCGTAACCGGGTTTATTGAGCAAAGCGAACATATTGCGTTTGTATGCTTCGACTCCCGGTTGGTTAAACGGGTTTACGCCCAAAATATAACCGCTAATGCCGCAGGCTTTTTCGAAGAAGTAAATCAGTTGTCCCAAATAGAGCTCCGATAATTCGGGTATTTCTATTTTAAGGTTGGGGACTCCGCCATCTACGTGAGCTATTTGAGTCCCAAGTTCGGCCATTTTGTTTACTTCGTCCACTCTCTTTCCCGACAGGAAATTCAGCCCGTCCAGATTATCCTTGTCGGAAGGGATATTTACCGTATGTTTCATTTGGGCAACCGAAAGAACGGTTTCGAAGATGGTTCTTTCACCTTCCTGAATCCATTGTCCCATCGAATGTAAATCGGTCGTGAAGTCGACAGACGCCGGATAGATTCCGAGGTTTTCTTTTCCTTCGCTTTCTCCGTAGAGTTGTTTCCACCATTCTGCGAAGAAGTGTAATTTAGGATTGAAGTTGACGAGGATTTCTATTTTCTTTCCGCTTTGATATAAAGCATTTCGGGTGGCAGCATAAATCGCTGCGGGGTTTTTCTCGAAAGGAATATCTTCTCCACACGCTTTTTCCATAGCTACCGCTCCGGAAACCAGCGTTCTGATGTCGAATCCGGCTATGGCGATAGGCAATAGTCCTACGGGAGTGAGTACCGAGAAACGGCCTCCTACGTTGTCGGCAATGACAAAAGTTTTGTATCCTACGTTGTCGGCCAGTTTACGCAATGCACCTTTTTTTGCATCGGTTATGGCGATGATGCGATGTTTGGCTTCGTCTTTTCCTACTTGTGCTTCGAGCTGTTCTTTCAACAATCGGAAAGCAATGGCGGGTTCTGTTGTCGTTCCCGATTTTGAAATGACGACGATGCCAAAAGATTTATTTTTCAGGAGGGTTTGCAGTTCAAACAAATAGTCTTCGCCGATGTTGTGTCCGGCAAACAGTACGAGCGGATTTTTATGTTCCGAGCGAAGAAATTCGAATGAGTCGGATAGAGCCTCGATAACAGCTTTGGCCCCGAGGTAGCTACCTCCGATACCAATGACTACTACTATTTCGCAACGGTCTTTCAATTGTTTTGCAGCAGCTTCGAGGTCTGCTAAATGGGCTTCTGTTATTTCGGAGGGTAGATGCAGCCACCCTAAAAAGTCATTTCCTTTACCCGTACCTTTGTGCAGCATTTCCATGCCGCTTTTCGCTTTGTCTTCCAATGCGAATACATCGCTTTTGGATACAGTGCCTAATGCTTTTTCAATGTTCAATTCGATTGATTTCATAGTTTCACTATATTAGTTGTATTACAGAAATGTATCATATATACTTTCAATGGCGTGCCGGGGCAATACTTTTTTGTAGAGTATATCATAAACACATTGCAGTATGGGCATGTTCACCTTGTATCGTTCGTTTATTTCATAAATGCACTTCGTACCGAAATATCCTTCGGCAATCATCTCCATTTCCATTTTTGCGGCACTGACGGAGTAGCCACGTCCTATCATGGATCCGAAATTGTGATTGCGGCTGAACCGGGAATAGGCGGTAACCAAAAGGTCTCCCAAATATACCGAGTCGCTGATGTTTCTGTCCCGACATGGGGAGACTGCTTGTAAAAAACGATCCATTTCGTTCAAGGCGTTGGATACGAGCATAGCTTGAAAATTATCTCCGCTCTTCATACCATGACAAATCCCGGCGGCTATGGCATAGACATTTTTTAATACGGCAGAATATTCAATGCCTTTTACATCGGAGGAGATAATGGTTTTCAGCTTGGGGCTCGCCAATATGTCGGCGAAACTTCTCGCTTTTTGCAGATCGTTACACCCGATGGTGAGATAAGAGAGCCGTTCGAGCGCTACTTCCTCGGCATGGCATGGCCCCCCGATTACGGCCAAGTGGGATTCCGGCACGTGATAGAAATTTTGCAGGTATTCGGTGACGATCATATTTTCGTCGGGAACGATTCCTTTTATCGCTGTCACGACAAATTTTTTACTGATGTCGGCCGACAGTTTCTTTAAATGAGACTTCATGTAGGGCGATGGAGTCACCAAGAGCAATGTGTCGGCTGCATCGGCGATTTCGTTGATGTCGGAGCTGAAATGTATTCGAGATGTGTCGAATGTGACATCGGACAAATATACAGGATTGTGACCTGTTTGTTTGAAATCGGCGATACGGTCGTCTCGACGCATGTACCATAGGATATTATCGGCATTATTAAGCGCCAGCTTTGCCAAAGCTGTCGCCCAACTGCCACCTCCCATGATCGCTATTTTACCGGGTATAGGCATGGTCGATTATCGTTTTGCATTTTCTACCCATTCTTTTACATCGTCGATCGTAGGGTTAGCCAGTTCGAGCTTGTATTTTTTGTTAATGCCACAGATTTCTTGATGCATTTTGTTCGGATTGGCTTCTGCTACGTCTGCTACGGTGAGGTATCCTGCTTTCTGAATGGGTGCGACCCATTCGGCAGGAATGTTTATGGTGGTATAGGCCGCTTCGTTATCTCGTTTTTGAACTTTCTCGGGGCGCATTTGCGGGAAGAGAAGAACTTCTTGTATGGTGGTTTGGCCGGTCATGAGCATGACGAGCCGGTCCATACCTATTCCCATACCCGATGTGGGAGGCATGCCGTATTCGAGAGCCCGGATAAAGTCATTGTCGATGAACATGGCTTCGTCGTCTCCTTTTTCGGAGAGGCGGAGTTGTTCTTCGAAACGCAACCGTTGGTCGATGGGGTCGTTTAACTCGGAGTAGGCATTACAGAGTTCTTTCCCGTTTACCATTAGTTCGAAACGTTCGGTCAGTTCGGGGTTATTCCGATGACGTTTGGTAAGCGGCGACATCTCGATGGGATAATCGGTGATAAAGGTGGGCTGTATGTAATGGCCTTCGCATTTCTCGCCGAATATTTCGTCGATGATTTTTCCTTTGCCCATTGTTTCGTCGACCTCGACCCCGATTTTTTTGCAAACTTCGCGCAATTGTACTTCGTCCATGCCGCTGATGTCGATACCCGTGTGTTCCTTGATGGCTTCGAGCATAGTGATACGCTTGAACGGAGTTTTGAAATTGATCGTGTTTTCACCGACTTTGACTTCGGTAGTACCGTTTACGTCGAGACAGATTTTTTCTAACATTTTTTCGGTGAAATCCATCATCCAGTTGTAGTCCTTGTAAGAGACATAGATTTCCATACAGGTAAATTCCGGATTGTGCGTTCTGTCCATGCCTTCGTTGCGGAAGTTTTTGGAAAATTCGTACACTCCTTCGAAGCCTCCGACAATCAGCCGTTTCAAATATAATTCATCGGCGATACGCAAATATAGAGGTATGTCGAGTGCATTGTGGTGTGTGATGAACGGACGGGCGGCCGCACCTCCGGGTATCGATTGCAGAATGGGTGTTTCGACTTCCAGATATCCACGAGAGTTGAAATATTCCCGCATGGAGGTGTACACTTTGTTCCGTTTGATGAATATATCTTTTACTCCTTCGTTTACCACCAAGTCTACATAGCGTTGACGATAACGGAGCTCGGGGTCTTCGAAAGCGTCGTAGGCTACCCCGTCTTTCATCTTTACGATGGGAAGGGGGCGTATCGATTTGGCGAGTACTGTCAGCTCTTGTGCGTGGACCGTTATTTCTCCCATTTGGGTGCGGAATACAAATCCGCGAATACCGATGAAATCGCCGATGTCGAGCAGCTTTTTGAATACGGTATTGTATAATTCTTTATCTTCTCCCGGGCAGAGGTCGTCACGCGAAATATAAACTTGGATTCGGCCCTCCGAGTCTTTCAACTCGATGAATGAGGCTTTACCCATGATACGCCGACTCATAATACGTCCGGCTATGGCTACCTGACGAGGAGTTTCCGCACCATCGACGAAATTATTTTTTATTTCCTGAGAATAGGCGTTTACAGGATATTCGGCAGCAGGGTAGGGTTCTATGCCCAATTTGCGCATTTCGTCGAGACTGTTACGACGAATGATCTCTTGTTCGCTTAGGTCGAGAATATTCATAGGTATATGTTTGTAAATTTTCGCAAAAATACAAAACTTTGAGCTAATCCGGCTATGTTTGGCGTAAATTATTGTTATCGAGCGACTGTTATCCCGATGTAAAGTTTATGTTTTCGTGGTATCGTTTTCATCGTCGGAGGGGACCATAATATCGGACTTGTTTTTTAACCATTTGAAGATATTGATTCGCAGTTTGCTTCCCCGGGCTTCGAAGTAATTGTTGAAACACGAATTGATTTCACAGCCATACACCACTAACAGCACGAGTGCCGGTAATATGGGAATTCCGAACGGTGTGCCGAACGCTTCGCCAAAACTCGTGGCGACCAGTATCCAGCAAAGATAGTCGATGATTTTGTTTGCGCTTCGGCGTATCGCCCTGCTTTTGCGTATGGTTTCGCCCCGATGCCGTGCTGCTTCGATCCCGAATTTCAAGTCGGCCAAAACCAATGCGAATGCAGCTAATAGAAACCAACGTATGGGTGAGATAAAATCGGCGGCCCAAGAAAGATACGACACGAGCGAGCCGTTGATGAGATTGCGTTCGTCCATAATTTAAAATTGTATTCAAATGTTTCGACGGCAAATTTCGTATCGGGAAGCGGGGAATACATGTCTTGTTTATAAAAAATGAGAAATAAAAGTTTCTTTTCTTTTCGATATGTGACTATTTTGTTATTTTTGCTTTTATTTATCATTGCATTTTACAGAGTAATAATAAAATAAAGTTAACCTTATGAACATTTTCCAAAAGTGCATTTCCCTTTTCATTGCGGTCATGACGGTATTTGCGGCCCAAGCTAAAAATTATGAAGTAGCTTCGCCCTCGGGAGATTTAAGAGCGGTTGTATCGGTAACGAATTCCGGGACGACTCTAAGCGTGTTTGCCGGAGAAACAGAGGTTTTGGTTCCGTCTCCTATATCCATCACGATAAAAGAAAACAACGAGTCTCGAACAAAAGTTTTATGGGGCATGAATTCTAAACAACCCAAAGTTCGCAGGAGTTTTGTAGACGAGATGATTCTGGCTCCTGTTTATAAACGTTTTCAAGTGAAGGATCGTTATAGTCAGATGGTTTTGACATCGGGAAAACAGGGGTTGGTCGTGCGGGCTTATGACGATGGAATAGCGTATCGATTGACCTATAAAAGTAATATCCCTTATACGGTATATAACGAACAAGCCGATTTTACATTTCCCGCCGATTATCCGATGTACGCTAGCTATGTGAAACGTGGAGACGATGGCGATTTCGAGTCGCAGTATATCAACTCGTTCGAGAATACTTATGAACATGAATCTATTACCAAATTTAAATCGTCGCGCCTTTTATTTCTTCCTGTGTTGGTAGAGTTGCCTCATGGAATGAAAGTGTGTATAACCGAAGCCGACTTGGATAATTATCCGGGTATGTATTTGGTGGGTGGAGGCGATACTCCGGTCCTTACGTCTCACTTTGCGCCGGTTCCGAAAACGACGGTTCAAGGGGGACATAACATGTTACAAAAGTTTGTTACTTCCCGAGAAGAATATATTGCTCGTGATGCCAATGCCCAGCTTCCGTGGCGGGTGATTGCCGTTGCCGGTAATGATGCAGAGTTGGCCGCCAGTGATATCGTGTTCCGTTTGGGGAAACCTTTGCGTATCGCCGATACTTCGTGGATAAAACCGGGTAAGGTGGCTTGGGATTGGTGGAATGCGTGGAATCTTTACGGGGTAGATTTTCGTGCCGGAATCAATAACGAGACGTATAAATATTATATCGATTTTGCTGCGGAGAATGGGATAGAATATGTGATTCTCGACGAGGGGTGGGCTGTGAATAAAAAGGCCGATTTAATGCAGGTCGTTCCTGAAATAGATTTGCCTGAATTGGTAACGTATGCCGACGGGAAAAATGTCGGTTTGATTCTTTGGGCCGGATATTGGGCTTTCCATCGGGATATGGAAAATGTTGTGAAGCATTATGCCGATATGGGGATAAAAGGGTTCAAAGTAGATTTTATGGATAGGGACGACCAAGAGATGGTGCGGTTTATCAATGAGGCTTCGGAATTGTGTGCCCGTTATAATATGTTGGTGGATTTTCATGGAATGTACAAACCTACGGGAGCGCAACGTACATGGCCCAATGTGATCAACTATGAAGGCGTGAATGGTTTGGAACAATTGAAATGGAGCCCGAAAGGATATGACCAAGTGACTTACGATGTACAGATTCCTTTTATTCGTCAGTTTGCCGGACCTATGGACTATACGCAGGGAGCTATGCGCAATGCAATCAAGAAGAATTATAATCCGGTGAATAGTGAGCCGATGAGTCAGGGCACACGTTGTCGTCAGTTGGCTACGTATGTTATTTTTGATTCTCCGTTGAATATGTTGTGCGACAATCCTTCGAATTACAAGAGAGAACCGGAGTGTACCGCTTTCATAGCCCGCATCCCGACTGTGTGGGACGAAACTTTGGGGCTTGACGGGAAAGTGGGCGAATATATTACAATGGCGAGGCGCTCGGGCGATGAGTGGTACGTAGGAGGTTTGACAAACTGGGATAAACGGGATATAATTGTCGATCTCTCATTTTTGGGAGAGGGCTTTTATGAGATAGAGTTGTTCAAGGACGGTATAAATGCCGACCGTGCCGCTTGCGATTATAAACGGGTAGTAATGCCTGTTCCCGAAGACCGACAGTTGAAGGTCACTTTATTCCCCGGTGGCGGTTTTGCCGGCCGTATCGAGAGACGGTAGATAGCATGAAATACAACAAGCGGAGCTTCGAGAAAAAGCTCCGCTTGTTTTTATTGGGTTTATAAATCGTCCATAGCTTCATTGGAAACGACTTCTCCGTTTATTTTGTCGAAGTATTCCAATAAGACAAAACAATTTTCATAACCTTGGTGGGAAATAGATAGTTGAATGCTCCCTTTGGAGGTTTCAAATGAGGTTTGATATTTGCACCGGTCAAATTTAACAAAATGCATTCTTGTTCTATCATCATCGGGCTCGTAAGATTGGAACTCTTCTACACAAACAGCGGGTTCTCCATATTTTTGTGATAGCATGTCTTTTATTGTAAAGTAATTATCTGATAAAGAAGACCATGTTTCGCAAGAAGGGAATGTGACTGCCGCCTTACAAACTAAATCTTTTTGTTTTAAAGATACAATGCCGATTGTACAATCTTTATAAGCGGCGAATTCTCCCATAAATATAGCGACGCCATTTTCTTTACCAATATAGGTAAGATTTTGTGTTTTCAATTTTTGGACAAAAGAATCTAAACTGCCATCAATGGGAATACCCTTGAATGTAAGATGTTCGGATTCTGTTTGTGCGAAAGTTATTGATGAAATAATTGCGCAGCATAGTAATAAAATTATTTTTCTCATGGCTGTATGTTTTAAAGATTAGTAGAATTTTGAGTTGGATTTATAGGAATAACAAGCCGTTGGTCGGCATCGATAGCCCATTGCACTTGCCACATTCTGCCATCGTGTTGGTCGAGGAGAATGAATGTGTACATGTTTTTTGTGGAATAAAGGGTGAATCGCCCGTTTCCTGCACTGTCGTTTCCGGCAAGGTAATTTTCGTTTAGCACGACTTCCATTCGGTCGTCGCCTTGAATGTCGTATTGTACTTGCCACATGCGACCGTTTCGGGTATCCAATTTGATAAAAGTCCACATATTGGTGGTGGGGAATAATTGGAATGCCGGGGCAGCATTGTTTTGTTTTTTCGGCTTGTCTTCGGGTGTAGAACAAGCCATCAGTCCTGTTAAGAACAAAATGAATAAAAGGGTTGTCTTTTTCATAATTATATAGTTAAATGCTTAGAAATCTATTGTATAGGAGGCAGAGGATTTGCCTTCGGCTTTTATGACAAAGGGTTCTTCTCCTCGACAGACGTAGATATAAGTTTTTTCGCAGTATCCAGAAACTTTAATACTGGCTTGAAATCCTTTGGGGACAGGACCATAAGTTTCGTTCCATGAACTCATTTGTTTGGTAATAGTTTTTTCCCCCGATTCGGTGTTTACTGTAATAGATTTTATCCATCCAGCATTTCTATTCCCCTGAGCTAGGTATTTAATATAATAATTAGCTTCGGGTTCTGTGATCGTTTCCTCTTCTGTATGGCAATCTGGAACATATGGCTCATCGCTAGTGCAAGCGGAAAAACTTAGTAGAATTAGTGAGATGCTCAATAGAGTGATAATTCTTTTCATTTTTTTTCGATTGGTTTAAATATGGAAAAGGCGTGTAACCATTCTTCGCTTGCTTTACGTTTGGTTACCGCCAAGTGACCATATTCCACAACAAGCACAGAACAGCTCACGCCTTTGAAGCGTGAACTTTCGATCTGCTTGTTCTCGTGGAATGAATGTTTGGCGGTATTCAACGTAAAGAGAACAAGAGCTGAAAGCTCGATTTTATTTTAAGTGTCCGAACGGGAAACGCTTATCCGGGTGTTTATACATCGGGTTAATTGCATTTATGAGGATTCTATACTGTCGTACACAAATCCCATTGTTTCGTTCGTGTTTTTTTATTTGTTTTCTCCTTTCTTCTTTTAGGGTTTATACTTGATTGAATGATTTCAAAAACAGTTTATTAACGACTGTTCAAATACAAAAATAGAAAAAAATGATAAAATAGTATCTGTATCGCTTAATTTTTTTGCAGATACGGTTCGATGTGGATATTGACCTGCGTCCTTTTCCCGAAAGTGGTTTTGAGCGATTCTTCCACTTGTGTGGCGATGTCGTGCGCTTTGACGATAGACGAATCGGGGTCGACTTTGATGTGCATGTCGATGATGAATGTGTTTCCGTTTTTACGTGTGCGCAGGTGGTGGAATGCGATGACTCCGGGTGTCTGCTGTATTTTCTCGGCAATATTTTGTTCCACTTCTTCGGGGAGGGACATTTCGAGAAGTTCTTGTATGCTGGGGCGAGCGAGCTTATAAGCGACTCCAAAGATAAATATTCCTACGACGAGTGAGGTTATGGGATCGAGCACCCGCCAGCGTTCACCCAGAAACATAGCTCCCGATATGCCTATGAGGGTTCCTATCGAGGAGAAAGCGTCGGAACGGTGATGCCAGCCGTTGGCAATGACAGCCGGACTATCGATGTTGCGCCCGATTGTGATCGTGTACCAGTATAAGCCCTCTTTTACGATGATGGAAACAGCCGCCATAGCGAGAGCCAAATAGGTGGGCCGTTCGATAATTTCCCCGTTGAGGACTTCGTATATTTTGATGCTTCCCGAATAAAATATTCCAATGGCGACGACGAAGAGTGCAAAGCTGATGAGCATGGTGGCAAAGGTTTCGAATTTGCCATGTCCGTAAGGGTGGTCGCTGTCTTCGTTTTTCGATGAGATTTTAATGAAGATGATAACGATGAAATCTGTGATAAAATCGGATAAGGAGTGTATGCCGTCTGCAATCATGGCACTACTTCGCCCCCATATGCCGGCTATGATTTTTGCGGCAGACAAGATGAGATTGGTAAAAAATCCCACCCAAGTGACCCGTGCGGCTTTTTTCTCCCGGATTACATTCGAGATGTCGTCTTTTCCGTCCATAATGGTGTAATGTTGCTGTACAAATGTAAGGCGTTTCGGGGTTATTTCGTATCGTTTACTCTGTGTTATCGTTTAATTTATAACGGTTCTACTTAGCCTGTTTACAGACGTAACAGTTCGAGACCATGCGAAAAGAAATGATTGTAAGAGCGTTTTTTTTGTCGGTGAAACTTTACGATTTGTTTTGAACTACGGGATTGAATTTTTATATTTGACAGAGATTTAATCGTATCTGTATGCACGTTGAATCGTTTCATATCCGCAGGCGGGTGATGCCGCCTCACCGGGGCGCGTTGTTGGTAGCGGAGCCATTTTTGGACGAAGGGTGTTTCCGCCGAGCAGTTATTTGTTTGGCCGAATATTCGGAGAAGGGTGCGGTGGGGTTTGTGTTGAATAGCCCGACGAGATATGTTCTGAGTGAATTATTAGAGGGAGAGAACGATATACCTTCCATTCCGGTTTTTTGTGGAGGGCCGGTAGGAACGGATCATTTGTTTTTCTTGCACGATATAGCGTCATTGCCCGGTGCAGTGGAGGTTTCGACGGGCTTGTTCGCTAATGGGGATTTCGATATGCTGCTCGATTTTTTGAAAAGTGACTCTACGGTGCAAAAGCATGTGAAGTTTTTGATCGGGTATAGCGGTTGGTCGGCCGGGCAACTCGAAGGGGAATTAAAACAGGAGTCGTGGGCTGTGACGACTATGTCTTCGCCGGGCGATTGTCTCGCGGCCGAAGATGATGCTTTTTGGAGAGAGATAGTAAAGGGTATGGGTGACGGATATAAGTTGTGGCTAAATTCCCCGCAGGAACCTTCGCTCAATTAGAAGCCTCTGATGAATTAGGCGCTTATTCCCGATTGAATTTTTGAAATATCAGAGCATCGGCATATCCCTGAGGCAATCGTATCCAATCTTTTAAACGTGTGCTTTCGTGAAATCCGCATGTTCTGAAAAGCGCTATGCTGGCTGTGTTACAAACGGGAATATGTACATATAATTGATGCAGGTGTAAAAAACGGAAAGCATATTCAATGAATGTTTCGAGGGCATCTCGTCCGAATCCTTGTCGTTTGTGATCGGGATCGATGAGGAGACCTATCGCTGCTTTACGGTTTGTGATATCGTAGTCGAAACAGTCTATTGCACCGATAACTTGGCGACTCTCTTTTCGCATGATTATGAGTCTTAATTGTTTGTCCCGAGCGATGTCGGCAGTATAGTTTTCGATGTATTGTTTCAACAGATAACGCGAGAAGGGCGATACGGTACTTCCGTATATCCACAGAGACGAATCATTTTCCCAGCGGTAAAGGGCATCGAGGTCTTCGGGTTCTACCGCTCGCAGTTCTATTTGTTTGCCGGTGAGGTAGTTCATGGTTTCGTATAGGTTTGTTGGGGTGAAATGATGATTTCTGAGTCGGGAGTATAGATGAGGAAATGGTTATGGACGTCGCTTTTTGATTGTATGGTTTCTATGATTTCCCGATAGGAAAGTAGTCCCGAATCTAATATGATATGTCGGTTGTCTTGTCGTTCAGATGACGAAGGAATTTCATCGGCTGACCATATAGGCGTGTAGTGTTTTTTGCCCGGAATCAATCGGGCTATGATTTGCGGGGTGCGGGAGAGAATATACCATTTTCCTTTCTCTTTCTTATCGGTTTTTCCATGCTTATGAAACGGAAAGGAGACGACTCGGTAAGCAGCGGCTAACGAGGCTCGGAAGAATATAGAGAATTTTACGGCGAGGTAGTACCCTTTGCTGTAATGCGGGTAATGCTTTTTGAAAAAAATGAGCATAGCTTCATAAAAGACACGGACGTATCGCAGGCTTCCTTTCTTCGTGCTCTCTCCTTTGTAATGTATAATAGGAGTCGGCAGGAAATAATTGGTGTATCCTGCAAGGACGAGCCGATAGGAGAGATCGATGTCTTCGCCGTACATGAAAAAACTTTCGTCGAGTAGCCCGCTTTTGTCCAGTGTTTCACGTCTCATGAACATGAATGCACCCGAAAGAATGTCTATGGGGTGGCATTCGTCGGGAGAGAGGTATTTCATGTGATAACGACCGAAAATGCGGGAATGGGGGAATAATGCCGAGAGCCCGAAAATCTTGCAGAACGATACCCACGGAGTGGGGAATCCTCTTTTGGATTCCGGTAGAAACCGTCCGTCACCATCGAGCATTTTTACCCCGGTTCCTCCGGCTTCGGGGTGAGCTTCCATAAATTGGAAAACTTCGTATAACGTATTTTCGGCTATTACAGTGTCGGGATTAAGCAACAGAACATATTTCCCGGTGGATTGTTCGATGGCTTGGTTATTGGCTCGTGCGAATCCTACGTTTTTGGTATTGGCGATGAATCGGACTTCGGGAAACCGGGGCATGAGGTAATCGAGCGAGTCGTCTTGCGAGTGGTTGTCCACGACAAAGATTTCGACTTCCATCGGGTATGCCTTTAATGCAGCCCGTACCGACCGAAGCGATTGCTCCAAAAAGTATTTTACACGGTAATTGACAATAACGACACTGATTTTTACCACAAGACAGAATCTCTAATATTATAATGTATAACGGCAGTCCAATGAAAATAGTATAATATTATCCTTTGAAACTTTCGCTGAATAACGTACGGTTGAGAATGGAACGCCCCAATGTGATTTCATCGGTGTATTCCAACTCTCCGCCTATGGATCCTCTGGCGATGATGGTGATTTTAACATCGAACGGAGCCAACTTCCTGAATATGTAGAAATTGGTTGTGTCGCCTTCCATCGTGGCGCTGAGTGCGAGTATTACCTCTTTTATTCCACCGGAGGCGACTCGGTCTACCAAACTTTCGATTTCGAGGTCGGCCGGACCTATGCCGTCCATCGGGGAGATGACCCCCCCCAATACGTGATAAAGCCCGTGGAATTGGCGAGTGTTCTCGACTACCATCACCTCTTTCACATTTTCGACAACGCATAACGTGGAGGCATCGCGCGAAGGGTCGCCACAGATGGTACAGGTATCCGAGTCGGATATGTTATGGCAAATGTGGCAACGTTTGATTTCTTTACATAACTTAATAATGGTATTACCGAACTTTTCGGCTTCGCCCTCTTCTTGTCTTAACAAATGCAGAACCAAACGTAAAGCCGTTTTCCTACCGATACCGGGTAGTTTGGCAAATTCGTTTACCGCATTTTCGAGAAGAATAGAAGAATATTGTTGGTCCATAAGGGTTGTTCCTTTTCACGAGTTTGCAAATATAGTAAAAGGTGAGTGCAGAGGCAAACCGAAATCTTATTTCCTGCTTGACTATTCCGAACCGCATCCTATATTCGTATCTACAAATATAGGAAATATCTGTTAGTTATTGTTCTGTATGTCATATTTTGAGACAGAGAAAAAACAGCGTTGTCGTCAAATCGGGAAAAATGAGTATTTTTGCATGGATTGTCAAAATTTGAATATAATATATGGAAATAAAAAACGCCCGGTTTGTGATTAGCAGCAGCCATGTGAAGGACTGCCCATCGCACGGATTACCCGAATATGCTTTTATCGGACGTTCCAATGTGGGAAAGTCGTCGTTGATAAATATGTTGACTTGTAAGAAAGGGTTGGCGATGACCTCTTCTACTCCGGGGAAGACAATGCTTATCAATCATTTTTTGGTCGATGATAGTTGGTACTTGGTCGATTTGCCGGGTTATGGATATGCCCGCCGAGGCAAAGAGAGTCGAGAGGCATTGCGGGAAATGATAGAGGGGTATGTGCTTTATCGCAAGGAAATGACTTGTCTTTTTGTCCTGCTCGATTGTCGGCACAAACCTCAAAAGATAGACCTCGAATTCATGGAATGGTTGGGTGAAAACAGCGTGCCTTTTGCTATTGTATTTACAAAAACGGATAAGATTGGTCCCGTAGTACTGAAAGAGCATATAGAGTATTACAAACAGGTGCTGCATGAATCTTGGGAAGAATTGCCTCCTATTTTCGCTACATCGTCGGAAAAAAGACGGGGACGTGAAGAGTTGCTCGATTATATCGATCGCGTGAATAAAAGTTTGAAAGAAGCTTAAAATAGGGACATACTTTTTTAAGTATATTTTTTTCGTTGAATCTGTTTTGTAACTTTGCAAGTAATGCAAAATAGACAATATACAGTGCAATCGAATAAATTCGTTTTATTCATGTCGTCTTTTTGTAGTGAAAGAGAGAAATAGGTATAGTTATAAGCGGAGATGTGCAGCCCTTTTTACTTGCTCTCATTGAAGACTTTATAAATTAATGTGAATTGTTCTTGACGTATGTGTGAAAAAGAATCATTTATGAGGGAGGCTATAAAGTTGTCTCTCGATAATATAGATCACGACGGAGGTCCGTTCGGTGCGGTGATTGTGAAAGATGGAAAAATCATAGCGCGGGGGGTAAATCGTGTGACTGCGTCGGTCGATCCTACGGCGCATGCAGAAGTAAATGCGATTCGTGAAGCAGCCCGGGTATTGGGAACATTCGATTTGAGCGGATGCGAGATCTATACTTCTTGCGAGCCTTGTCCCATGTGTTTGGGAGCCATTTATTGGGCGCATCTCGACAAAGTGTATTACGGAAATACGAAGGCGGATGCCAAGGAGATAGGATTCGATGACTCGTTTATTTACGACGAATTGGCTTTACCTTTGGAAAAACGCCATTTGAATGTAGTCCCGATGATGCGCGATGAAGCTATCAAGGCTTTTGAAAAATGGGAAAACAAGAGTGATAAAATAGAATATTAACAACCGAGGGTGCAGGAGCACCTTCTTTTTTGAATGCAAAAATATGGCTAATTGGTTTGAGTGCAGAGTTAAGTACGATAAGATGCTGGAAAACGGCATGCAAAAAAAAGTGACAGAGCCCTATTTGGTGGATGCTTTATCGTTTACCGAAGCGGAAGCTCGTATTATTGAGGAGGTATCTCCGTTTATCTCGGGGGAATTTTCTGTTTCGGCGGTAAAGCGCGCTAATTTCAGCGAGCTTTTTTTCGATGAAACAGGTGATCGGTGGTATAAATGTAAGCTCAATTTTATCACTCTCGACGAGAAAAGCGGTATGGAAAAGCGTACGGCATCGTATATGCTTGTGCAGGCCGCAGATTTTGAAACGGCATTGAAAAACTTGGTGGAAGGCATGAAAGGAACAATGGCCGACTGGGTGATTGTTTCTATTACAGAAACTCCGTTGATGGACGTTTATCCGTTTGATCCCGAAAGAAAAACAAAAGAAGAAGATCGTCCGCAAGAATGAGTGATATAGCCCGACATATAGAGCGAATTCGTCAAGAGTTACCTGCTGGAACTCGGTTGGTGGCGGTCTCGAAATTTCATACGGCCGAAACCATAATGGAGGCTTATGAGGCGGGACAGCGTATTTTCGGGGAGAGCCGAGTACAGGAACTTGTTGAAAAATATGAGGTTTTGCCTAAGGATATAGAATGGCATTTTATAGGTCATTTGCAAACCAATAAAGTGAAATATATTGTCCCGTTCGTTTCTCTTATTCATAGCGTGGATAGCGAAAAGCTCCTTTCGGTTATAGAAAGCGAGGCGGCCAAATGCGATCGAGTAGTCGATTGCCTTCTTGAAATCCACGTGGCGCAAGAGGATAGTAAATATGGCTTTACGCCTGATTCTTGCCGGGAATTGTTACAAGGCGGTTCCTCGGAGAAATATCCTCATGTAAGGATATGTGGATTGATGGGTATGGCCACCCAGACAGATGATGAGGATTGTATAGAGCGAGAATTCGGTGCTTTGAAAAAATTGTTCGATGAGGTGAAAGGTTCGAGCGCGGTCGACTCTTCGGCATTTTGTGAATTATCGATGGGAATGTCACATGATTATCCGTTGGCTTTACGACATGGCAGTACGTTGGTGCGTATAGGAACGTCTATATTCGGGGAACGTGTTTATTCATGTTTTTGAATGACAATCTGAATGTGAGTTTTGAAAGTTTTTATGCTCAAAAACATGCTGCTATCGTATCTGTTGATGGATAATTAACATTACTTTTGCTCTCAATTTTGTATTTTTTGATGTGCAAAGGGTAAAATATCTATTGTAAAAGAAATAAAACACACATAAATTCATTAATTAAAATCTTATAAAATGAGTACAGAGCAGAAAAAGAACTATGCACTTCCCATTATAGTGATGTTTGCATTGTTCGCCATGATTTCGTTTGTGACAGGGCTTCAGAATCCGATGGGAGTCATTGTTAAAAGTCAGTTCGGAGCCAGTAACTTTATGTCGCAGTTGGGAAATGCGGCTAACTTTATCGCTTATGCCTTTATGGGAATTCCGGCCGGTATGCTGTTGCAGCGCATTGGTTATAAGAAGACCGCGCTTCTTGCCGTAACCGTCGGGTTTATCGGTGTAGGTATCACTTTCTTGTCGGGTATCGCCGAAAGTTTCGCCGTGTATTTGGTGGGCGCTTTCATTTCCGGTTTTTCCATGTGTATGTTGAATACGGTAGTGAATCCTATGTTGAATACTCTTGCCGGCGGTGGAAACAAAGGAAATCAATTGATTCAATTAGGTGGCTCGTTCAACTCGATTAGTGCGACTATTGTACCGGTGTTGGTAGGTTATTTGATCGGTGATTTGGCTCAGGCTAAAATTTCCAATGCCGACCCTGCCTTATTCTTGGCAATGGGTATTTTTGCTTTGGCATTTGTCGTTTTATATTTTGTAAATATTCCAGAACCTCATATCGTAAAAACTTCTGCCAAGAAGGAAAAGAGTAAACATAGCGCACTTTCTTTCCGCCATTTTGTGTTGGGAACTGTTGCTATCTTTATATATGTAGGTGTTGAAGTCGGCATTCCTAATTTTGCCAATTTGTTTATGACTTCACCTGAGATAAACATCGATCCAACGATTGCCGGATCGGTTGTAGGGACATATTGGTTCTTGATGATGATCGGTCGTTTGTGCGGGGCCTCTATCGGAGCGAAGGTGTCCAGTCGCGCGATGTTGACGGTTGTATCGACAGTGGGTATCGCATTGGTATTGGGTGCGATATTCTGTGCTGATAATATTTTGGTAAATATGCCGGTATTTAAGTCCGATATTTCATTCGGCTTTGCCCAAGTTCCTGTAAACGTGATGTTGTTAATCCTTTGCGGACTTTGTACTTCTGTGATGTGGGGCGGTATTTTCAACCTTGCAGTAGAGGGGTTAGGCAAATATACAGCAGCAGCTTCTGGTCTGTTTATGGTTATGGTTTGCGGTGGCGGTATATTGCCTTTGATTCAAGGAGGTGTAGCCGATTTCGCCGGATTCTTGAATAGCTATTGGGTAATTGCGTTGGGATTGGCTTATATTTTATTCTATGCTGCCATAGGTAGTAAGAATGTTAATACAGATATTCCGACCGACGATTATGAGGCATAACTATTTATTTAATAGATAAGATTTAGTAAAGAGAGTGAAGATGCTTCTTCACTCTCTTTGTCTTTTTGTGAACTTTTGGCGGTTTTTGTGTTTGTATACTCATGAATTGTATTATTTTTGTAAAAAAATTCCCATGAACGATACGAACTTATTAAACAAATCGGCCGACAATATCAGAGTATTGACGGCGGCGATGGTTGAAAAAGCCAAATCGGGTCACCCCGGAGGTGCTATGGGGGGAGCTGATTTTATCAATGTGTTATATTCCGAGTTTTTAGTGTACGATCCGGCGGATCCGAAATGGATAAATCGTGATCGTTTCTTTTTAGATCCCGGGCACATGTCCCCGATGCTTTATAGTGTATTGGCTATGTCGGGGTTTTATACGATGGACGATTTGAAGTCGTTTCGTCAATGGGGCAGTATAACTCCCGGCCACCCCGAAGTCGATGTAATGCATGGTATTGAGAATACTTCGGGACCTTTGGGTCAGGGACATACGATGGCTGTCGGCGCTGCTATCGCCGAGCGTTTTATGGCTGCTCGTTTCGGCGAATGGTGTAGTCATAAAATTTATGCGTTTATTTCCGATGGAGGTATTCAAGAGGAGATTTCTCAGGGTGCAGGTCGTTTGGCCGGATTCTTGGGATTGCATAATTTGATTATGTTCTATGATAGTAACGACGTACAACTTTCGACTGATACAGATGCGGTGACCGATGAAGATACTGCTGCGAAGTATAGGTCGTGGAATTGGAATGTCGTGGAAATAGATGGAACCGATCCGGTAGCTATTCGTGATGCATTGGCGCTGGCTAACCGTGAGACAGAACGTCCGACTCTGATTATAGGGAAAACCATTATGGGACGTGGGTGTGTAACGGTTACGGGAGAGAAATTCGAAGGGAAATATTCTACGCATGGACAGCCTTTGAGTAAGTCGGGTGCATCTTATGAAAAGACCATTGAGAATTTAGGCGGAAATGTGGAAAATCCGTTTGTGATATTCCCTGAAACTGCCGGTCTGTATGCTCGTCGAGCAGAGGAATTGAAAGCGATTGTCGCAGAACGTAAATCGGCGCAAGCTGCGTGGGAGAAAGAAAATCCCGAATTGGCCAGAGAGTTGCACGATTTTTATGCTGGGAAACTTCCTGCACTCGACTTCTCATCGATAGAGTATAAACCGAATGTCGCTACTCGGACTGCTTCGGCAAACGTTTTGGCTTATTTGGCGGAACGGGTGAAAAATATGGTCGTTTCTTCGGCCGATTTGGCAAATTCGGATAAGACAGAGGCTTTTTTGAAGAAGACAGGAGCTTTTGCGAAGGGTGATTTCCACGGAGCATTTTTACATGCTGGGGTCGCTGAATTGACTATGGCGGCGATTATGAACGGTATATTGTTGCATGGAGGAATGCAGGCTGCTTGTGGAACATTCTTTGTTTTCTCTGACTATATGAAACCGGCAGTTCGTATGGCGGCTTTGATGGAATTGCCCGTGAAATATGTTTGGACGCATGATGCTTTCAGGGTGGGAGAAGATGGACCTACTCACGAGCCGGTAGAGCAAGAAGCTCAAATACGGTTAATGGAGCAGTTGAAGAATCATAGCGGCAAAAATAGTGTGTTGGTTCTGAGGCCGGCCGATAGCGCCGAAACTCTTGTTTCTTGGAAATTGGCTATGGAGAATAAGGATACACCGACGGCATTGATTCTTTCCCGTCAAGATGTCCCCGATTTACCGTCGGCTTCGGACAGTCGTTATAACGATGCATTACAAGCAGAGAAAGGCGCTTATATATTGATGAAAGACGAGACTCCCGATGTTGTATTGGTAGCCAATGGATCGGAGGTCTCTACCTTAGTCGGCGCTGTAAATATATTGCATGATAAGGGGGTACGGGTACAGATCGTCTCGGCTCCTTCGATAGGTCTATTTTTGGAGCAGCCTTTATCGTATAGAAACGTGGTAATACCTCCCGGGTTGCCGGTGTTTGGGTTGACGGCCGGTTTGCCTTCGACTCTGTTCCCGTTGGTGGGCAGTGAGGGCAAAGTGTATGGATTGGACCATTTCGGTTATTCTGCGCCATATAAGGTTCTTGATGAAAAATTGGGATTTACCTCGGATAATATCGCTCGGGAAATTATTGAATTTGTAGAGAAATAAGTATTTAGAGAAATTTAAGCAAAGTCGTTTTTCTTTTTTATAGAAGAACGACTTTGTTGTAAATTTAAATAAAATTTGTTTGTCGAATAAAATAAATCAATTATCTTTATCCCCAAATTCAATTGGGTCTATAAAATGATTGATTTTCATATCTTTTATATGCTGGTCGATCGAATGTTAAACATATATTAATTAAAAATAATAGTAGTATGAAGAAGACTGTATCTGCAATTTTGCTTACAGGTGCTTTTGCAGCAATGCCGGCAATGGTTGCAGCAGCTTCCCAAGAGGAGGCTAAGACAGAACCTTCCAAAGAAATTGTCTTGAATAAGTTTAAAGACAATTGGATGATTTCACTTGAAGGCGGGGTTGATTTTAGTTTAGGGAGATTTGATAGCCATGCCGATTTTGGTAAGCGTATTGCTCCTGTGTTTGGTCTTAATGTCGAGAAATGGTTTTCTCCTGTTATCGGGTTGCGTTTGGGCGCTGATTATTATGGAATGAAAGGAGCTGCTTTATGGGGTAATGGCATGAGTGGCGAGATGCTCGACAATACTTATTACAAACAATCGTATGCTTTAATAACGCCGGCTCTTGATGTGATGGGCGATTTGGCAAGTTTGTTCTGTGGATATCGCGAGCGCGTTTATTCTCCTATTTTATATGTCGGTATGGGAATTCCTGTTGCAGTTTCCGGTGATGGAGATATTGCCGATTGTGTCAATATGGGTATGAGAGGCGGTTTGTTAAACCGTTTCCGTTTAAGCGATGCTTGGGCTATCAATTTGGATCTCCGTTTCGATGTGTTTGAAGAGACTGTTGCCGGGGAAGGAAATCATGCTAAGACTCTTTCTGCTTTGGTGGGTGTAACCTATAAGTTCAAGGGCCGTGGTTGGAATGCTCCGGTAGTGCCTGTTGTAGCCCCGGTTGTGGGTAAATACAGCGATGCGGAAGGAGATGCTCTTGTCGCTCAATTGCGTGATGCCAATCGAAAAATAGCAGATCTCGAACAACAATTGGCCGAATGTAAGAATCGTCCGGCGGAACAGATCGTTGAGGAACAAGCTCCTGTGGTTACCGTTTATTATAATATAAATAGTTCGGAACTGCAAGGGAAAGACAGAGTAGTGTTGAAAGCTGTTGCAAAGGCTATTAAAGCTAACAAGGATACGAAGTATGTGATTACCGGTTATGCCGATAGCGAAACAGGTACGGCAGCTTTCAATGCTAAGTTGCGCAAAGCTCGTGCCGAAAGAGTCTATGATGCCTTAGTATCTTATGGGGTTAGCCCCGATCAGTTGGAACAAAAGACCAGCGATGCGAAACTCGATCGTTTCGGTTCTTATATTCTCGATCGTGCAGCAACGATTTCTCCTGCGAAGTGATAACTAAACGAATAAATAAATTAAGAGAGATTATCGAGGTTCGGTAATCTCTCTTGTGTTATATAGGTATTTCTAATGAAATATTATTGTGTTTGTTTATTATAGGAGCTTATGAGTGGGGAAGATACTTCTTTGAAATAATGTTAAAATAAAAAGTAATAAACACTATCATATTATAAATTGCAAAGTCGGCTTGCCAAAATAGTGGTGTTTTATTATCTTTGTGGCCTGTTTAAGAGAGAAGCCGTGGAATCGTTTTATAGAACACACAAGTATCTCGTCGAGCATGTAGAGTCTCCGGTAAAACGGGACTTAATGTATCAAATCGACAAAAACAGCCGTTTGGTAGGTATAAAGGGTAGCCGAGGGGTAGGAAAAACCACATTTTTGCTGCAATATGCCAAAGAAAATTACGGCTTAGACCGGTCGTGCTTATATATAAATCTCAATAATTTATATTTTACAGAGCATACTCTGAGAGATTTTGCAGAACGTTTTTATGGACAAGGGGGACGGGTATTACTGATAGATCAGGTATTTAAGTATCCGGGTTGGTCGGAGGAATTGAAATATTGTTATGATCATTTGCCCGAATTGAAAATAATTTTTTCCGGTTCGTCGGTTATGCGATTAAAAGAGGAGAATCCGGTATTGGCCGGATTGGTCGATTCTTATAATCTGCGAGGGTTTTCATTTCGGGAATATTTGAATTTGATGGCTTCGACTCATTTCCCTTCATATTCACTTAGCGATATTATAACCAATCATAGGGCTATCGCTCAGGAAATTTGTGCGCAAGTAAATCCATTAGATTATTTTCCGGGGTATTTGCATCATGGATATTATCCGTTCTTTTTGGATAAATCGAATTTCTCGGAAAATCTGGTTAAAAATATCAATATGATTATGGAGGTGGATATTCTGTTGATTAAGCAAATAGAATTGTCCTATCTCCCGAAGGTTCGTCGTTTAATGTATTTGTTGTCGGTTCATTCGCCGGCACCCACTAACGTGAGTCAGTTAAGCAAGGATATTCAAATTTCAAGAGCGACGGTTATGAATTATATTAAAAGTTTGAAAGATGCGAGGCTTATTAATATGCTTTATCGGGTAGGGGAGGAATTTCCTAAAAAACCGGCTATGGTGTATATGCATAATACGAATATTATATATTCCAATCGGTCGGTTCAGGCAGATCCTCAATCGATTCGCGAAACCTTTTTTTATAATACGTTGCACAAAGATCATCGTTTGAATATGGGTAGTAAAAACGCTCAGTTTTTGGTGAACCGAGAACTTTTGTTCAGAATACAAGGGAGTGTGCCCCGCAGTCGTATCAACCCTCATTTTTATTATGCGGTAGACGATTTGAAAATAGGTCGTGAAAACTTGATACCTTTGTGGTTGTTGGGGTTTGTGTATTGATTTAGAGATGAAAAAAACAATATTAATTACTTAATAACAAGAAAAGATGAGTAAACAGAAAAAATTTTTAACTTGCGATGGTAATCAGGCCGCAGCGCATATCTCGTATATGTTTTCTGAGGTCGCAGCCATCTATCCCATCACTCCGTCATCTACTATGGCTGAGTATGTAGATGAGTGGGCTGCTGCCGGACGTAAGAATATTTTCGGGGAAACCGTCCTCGTACAAGAAATGCAATCTGAGGGTGGAGCTGCCGGGGCAGTTCATGGTTCTTTGCAGGCAGGTGCGTTAACGACAACTTATACAGCGTCTCAGGGACTTCTGTTGATGATTCCCAACATGTATAAGATTGCCGGAGAATTGTTGCCTTGCGTGTTCCATGTATCGGCACGTACGTTGGCATCTCATTCGCTTTCCATCTTCGGTGATCACCAAGATGTGATGTCGACTCGGCAAACGGGATTTGCCATGTTGGCCGAAGGGTCTGTGCAAGAGGTGATGGATTTGGCCGGTGTAGCTCATTTATCAACGATTCGGTCGAGAGTGCCTTTTGTAAATTTCTTCGATGGATTCCGTACATCGCACGAAATACAGAAAATAGAGGTTCTTGAAAATGAGGATTTAGCTCCGCTTATCGATCAGAAGGCTTTGGCCGAGTTCCGCGCACGAGCATTGAATCCCGAGACTCCGGTTATGCGGGGTATGGCCGAGAATCCCGATACCTTCTTCCAACATCGCGAGGCTTCCAATAAATTTTATGAAGCTGTTCCTGCTATCGTAGAAGACTATATGCAGGAAATCAATAAGATTACAGGTCGTGATTATCATTTGTTCAACTATTATGGAGCCGAGGATGCCGATCGTGTAATTATAGCGATGGGTTCGGTAACCGAGGCTGCTCGTGAGGCAATCGACTATTTGATGGCAAAAGGCGAGAAAGTAGGTTTGGTCGCTGTTCATTTATATCGTCCTTTCTCGGCAGAACATTTCTTGTCTGCCCTGCCTAAGACGGTTAAACGTGTGGCTGTGCTCGATCGTACCAAAGAACCGGGCGCTAATGGCGAGCCTTTGTATCTCGATGTTAAAGATGTATTTTATGGTAAAGCCGATGCTCCGCTTATCGTTGGCGGTCGTTATGGTTTGGCTTCGAAAGATACGACTCCGACTCAGATTTTGTCGGTATATGAAAACTTGTCTTTGCCTGAGCCCAAGAACCACTTTACTATCGGTATTGTCGATGATGTCACTTTCACGTCTCTTCCTCCGAAAGAAGAATTGGCATTGGGCGGCGAAGGTATCTTCGAAGCTAAATTTTATGGTTTGGGAGCCGATGGTACGGTAGGTGCTAACAAGAACTCTGTAAAGATTATCGGTGACAATACCGATAAATATTGTCAGGCCTATTTCTCCTACGATTCGAAAAAGTCGGGAGGTTTCACCTGTTCTCACTTGCGTTTCGGCGATACGCCTATTCGTTCTACATATTTGGTGAATACGCCCAATTTCGTGGCTTGTCATGTTCAAGCCTATTTGCACATGTACGATGTGTTGCGCGGAATTCGTCAGAACGGTACGTTCCTGTTGAATACGATTTGGACTGCCGAAGAGCTGGTTAAGCATTTGCCTAATAACGTGAAACGTACATTGGCACAGAAAAATATTTCGTTCTATACGATCAATGCTACGAAGATTGCTCAGGAAATAGGTTTGGGCAATCGTACGAATACGATACTTCAATCGGCGTTTTTCCGCATAACAGAGGTGATTCCCGTGGATTTGGCTATCGAGCAGATGAAGAAATTCATCGTGAAGTCCTACGGTAAAAAAGGCGAAGATGTCGTAAACAAGAACTATGCTGCCGTAGATCGTGGAGGTGAATATGAGAAGGTGACGGTAGATGCTGCATGGGCAAATCTACCCGATGACGAAAAGGCAGAAAGCAAAGCTCCCGAATTTGTGGAAAATGTTGTGAAGGTTATCAATGCACAAGCCGGTGATGACCTGCCTGTTTCTGCATTCTCTGGAATCGAAGACGGAACTTGGCCTGCCGGAACCGCTAAATATGAAAAACGCGGTGTTTCTGCTTTCGTCCCTGTTTGGAACAGTGAAAACTGTATACAATGTAACAAGTGCGCTTACGTTTGTCCTCATGCTTCTATCCGTCCGTTCGTCCTTGATGAAGCCGAATTGGCCGCTTCTCCTTACAAGGCTGGCGAGACTCTCGAAATGAAAGCTCCTGCTGCCATGAAGGGTATGCACTTCCGTATGCAGGTAGATGTTCTCGACTGCTTGGGCTGTGGCAATTGCGTAGATGTTTGTCCGGGCAATAAGAACGGTAAGGCTCTGTCTATGTCCGATTTGGAAAGCCAGTTGGGCGAGGCTCCCCGTTGGGATTATTGTGCCGAGAGTGTGAAGAGCAAACAACACTTGGTAGATATTAAATCGAACGTGAAAAATTCGCAGTTCGCTACTCCGTTGTTCGAGTTCTCGGGTGCATGTTCGGGTTGCGGTGAAACTCCCTATGTAAAATTGATTTCTCAGCTTTTCGGCGACCGTGAAATGGTAGCTAACGCTACGGGCTGTTCTTCGATCTATTCGGGTTCGATACCTTCTACTCCTTACACAACGAACGATAAAGGTAAGGGTGTCGCTTGGGCCAATTCGTTGTTCGAAGATTTCTGTGAGTTCGGTTTGGGTATGACGTTGGCCGTTGAAAAAATGCGCGAGCGTTTGGTGAAATTGATGAATCGAGCCATCGAGGGCGATAGCTGTCCGGCAGAGACCAAAGAACTGTTCGCTGCATGGATTGCCGATAAAGACAATACCGAACGTTCTATCGAGCTCGAAGCTCAAATTACACCTATCGTGAAAGCTAATGCCGATAAGTGTGAAATATGTAAAGAGATAGCTTCATTGAGTCAGTATCTTATCAAAAAATCACAGTGGATTATCGGTGGTGACGGTGCTTCGTACGATATCGGCTTCGGTGGTCTCGACCATGTTTTGGCATCGGGCAAAAATGTGAATATCCTCGTTTTGGATACCGAAGTATATTCGAATACCGGTGGTCAGGCTTCGAAAGCTACTCCGGTGGGAGCTATCGCTAAGTTTGCCGCAGCGGGTAAACGGGTTCGTAAGAAAGACCTCGGTCTTATCGCTTCGACCTATGGATATGTATATTGTGCACAGGTGGCCATGGGAGCCGATCAAGCTCAGACCTTGAAAGCTATTCGTGAGGCAGAAGCCTATGATGGTCCTTCTATCATCATTGCTTATGCGCCTTGTATCAACCACGGTTTGAAAGCCGGTATGGGTAAGGCTCAGGCCGAGGAAGCTGCTGCCGTAGCATGCGGATACTGGCACTTGTGGCGTTACAATCCCGAGTTGGAAGCCGAAGGCAAGAATCCGTTCACATTGGACAGCAAGGAACCGCAGTGGGAAAAATTCCAAGACTTCTTGAAAGGAGAGGTTCGTTTCGCTTCTGTCATGAAACAATATCCTTCGGAGGCTGCGGAACTGTTCAAAGCTGCCGAGGACAATGCTAAGTGGCGTTACAATAACTATCGTCGTTTGGCAAAACAACAATGGGGTGTTGAACAGGAAGATTAAAATTCAGTCTTTCACATAATCGAAAAAGGGGCTTGCCGTGTGCGAGCCTCTTTTTTTATGCAACAAGCTATTCAACCTTCTCCCCCCTATCCTACCTGCCTGTCTTTTCTAACCCCTCCGTCCTTCGGACACCTCCCCTATATGGCTAACGCCACACAGAGGAGGTGTGTGATGCATTTCGTACTTTTGTTACAGTTCGGCGAATCTTTTATGTAACAAGTTATTCAACTTCCTCCCCTATAATTGCATAGTAAAGCACCCCGTAAGGCTACGGGACACGGCAGGGAGGAGGTTTAATCTCTATTGAGTCGCTACTGGGTATTGCCGGATAACGATATAAGAAGCTGTTTTAAATTTATTGAAAAATAATATTATCATTGCAAGCAGGTATGTTCCGGCCATATTGAGCCCCTGTC
>ERZ773181.726-NODE-726-length-33471-cov-13.805961_pt1 | contig 33471 bp, 46 predicted proteins | sample MGYA00581001_ERZ773181 | MGnify/ENA primary metagenome ERZ773181 (study PRJEB29015, sample SAMEA2737780) | human gut metagenome | biome: human gut; feature: human-associated habitat; material: faeces | place: China | collected 2012 ...
ACTATTCCAGTAGTTGGACTATTCCAGTAGTTGGACTATTCCAGTAGTTGGACTACTCACGTCGTTTCCAATCATGGCACAAAGGTAGGCAACAAATCGCATCAGACCAACCTACGGTCAGTTAGGCCTTTTCTACAAATAAAATTTACAAATGAATTATATTTACACCGTGTTACATGTGTGTGCCGTAACTACCTATCACAAAGAGAGTTGCAGGCACCTGCACAGACACACACCTTTTTTTCTAAACTTTAATATAGGATATAGTATATTTCATACCCCCTAAAATACACTTTTCTCCAAAATAATGTTTTACCCTCTTTTTACTGTGTATCTGTGCATTTACATATAATATATTATAATAGAGAGAGTTAGAGTGCACAGAGACCTGCACAGTAGCGATTTTTTACTGTGCAGGTGTGCATAAAATATGTTAAATTTAGAGGCCCTTTTTTCTGAATATAAACAAAAGCCCAAATCTGACATTTTGTAATCAGATTTGGGCTAATCGCTATCACTCGACTTGACACGTCCTTCGAGGGCGCTGACACTTAGTTCGACACGTCCTTCGGGGGTGCTTACATTATGTCAATTTCCACCCGAGCGAGGACCGATACCAATACCACGTTTGAACAGTTCCGTTCTTGAACGTTGATACCCTTTTTATCCTTCCGTCCGGGTCAATTCCGTAGGTTCTCGATATGTCCTGCTCGTTTCTTTTCTCCTCTGCGAGGCGTGCCTCATCCCTAATAAGGTACTGCCTTTTATTGATGGGCTGCTTATACGTGAAGTCCTGGGCGGCTACATACTTTGCCAGCTTATCAATCCAACCGTTGCAAAGATTGGCTTCCACATAACCGCGCCCGTACTTGTCTTTTGTTACCCCGGCGGTATAACCGTACCTTCGTATGAACTCCCATATGATGAACACATGACAGTTAAGGCATACCGCCATATCCATAAAACTAACTTTCTTCATGCACGATGTTTTTAAGCTTTATATACTTGTAATATGCCCCGGCGCGCGGCTTCTTCATAAACACGTCGCTGCTGCCCGCGCTCTTTAAGTCTTCGGGCATGCTCCACGCGCCCACTCCGTACGCCACACTTTCGTGCACCTCGGCTATAATCACGTCTTTTAGGCTCGTGTAGCCCACTATTCTAATACCGATAAGGTATCCCACTTCGTCAACCACTGCGGCTGTCTTATCGCCCCACTTAAGCTTATGGGGAAGCTTTGGTTCTTTAGTCATTTTCTTATCCTTGTTTTAGTTAAACACTCCATTCCGTTACTCGTCGTACTCCCCGTCTATATTACGGGCTGCGAACTTAGCTACGAGCCACAAACCAGTTACCAAACCGGCGCCTATCGCGATTCCGAATAAACACATTATCGCCTCCATACATTTTCCTCCTATACTTTTGATGCTACATTTTCTAAACCGTCTCCCATGCTCACAAGCTTCATGCCACCGCGCTTACCGCGGATATAAGCGGCTTGTACGTTACCGTGCCCGTCCGTAGAGAATTGGATACCCCGCACGCCTTCGTGCTCCTTGATAAGCTCGCCTATCGTCTTATGCTTAGGGGCTTCCTCTTCTATCAGCTCGCCCGGCTCTTCCAGTGTCCCGGCGTTGCGGTATTCATACGATAAAAACTCGTCCTCAGACACGCCTATATCGGTAAGGCTCCAGGTCTGCCAACTATCCCCGTGGTCAACACCTAATATCACGCCGAGCATATCGTTCCAGCCAACTACCACACCGGCATACTCCCCGTTCTTGCCGAATACTGCACGGCCTGCGTACAGCATCGCGAAATCTTTGTTTCTAATCATAATTTCTAATCTATTAAATCATTAACACTGGCGTAGCAATAGGCCTCGCACCTTTTAAATACTACGTCTTCTGCGTTCGGATAATACCATGCACGCGCACAACCTACTATCAGACAGAACGAGCCGTCAGGCCTTACGGAGTACCCTACTACTTCCAAAATTCCGCCCCGATGTCTAACGAATCGTCCTATGTACTTTTCCATCGGGTGGACTTCTCTCTGTTTAAACTGTGAATACATCTCCCTAACTGCTCCTGAATACTTTTCCATAATCTTCTGTTTTTAAATCGTTGATACAAATATAACGCTTTTCCCGTTATGTTGGTTCTTTCGTTAACATCATTTAAGTATTAAACTATCCTTAAGCGATAGCCCGTACTCTAATTGCTGTAGCTTGAAATTGCGTTGCATGCTGTCCGTGGCGTTCTGTACTGCGGTGCAGCCTACCAATAAAAGTAGGACTGCAATAACCGCTATTAACTTTTTCATTTCTTGCTGTAAAATTCCATAAGTTCCTTGATACTCTGCATAAGCCCGTCCTGCGTCTGTTTCTTGCCTTCCAGGGCTTTTATTATCTTCTCGTCTATCGTTCCCGTGGTTAAGATGTGATGAACGGTTACGGGGTACGTTTGCCCCTGGCGATACAACCGGGCGTTGAACTGCATGTATAGTTCCAAGCTCCAAGTATTACCAAACCAAATAAGCGTATGCCCACCTTTTTGTAGGTTAAGCCCGTGCCCTGCGCTTGCCGGGTGCGTTACAAGCACTTTAATCTTACCGGCGTTCCACTCGGCTATCTGTTCGGGCTTTTCCAGTTTGACGGGCTTATATGCCTTTAGCTTCTTCATTATACGGTCAAGGTCGTGCTTGTATGAATAGGCAACCAATACGGGCGAGCCGTTCGCGGCTTCTACAAGTTCTTCAAGCTTTTCTAATTTCTCATCGTGCAACTCAATAACCTTTCGGTCGGCATCGTATATCGCACCGTTCGCGAATTGCTGTAGCTTATTGGATAAAGCTGCCGCACTTGCCGCGCTTATTGGTTCGTCCGAGTTGATAAGTTCCAATACTTGTTCCTTCTCGAACTCCTTATACTGTGCCAGCACTTTAGGCGACAACTCCACACGGTCGTATATGTTAATGCGGTCGGGCATCTTCAAATAGTCCTCGGCGGTCATTGATATGGTTATATCGCTGATAAGGTCACTTATCTGTTTCTCCGTTTCCTCCTGGGGGCTTTTCAGTGCGTAACTGTACACCACATCACCGTTCCGTTTATCTGGTCGGAAAAACCTATCTCTGTACGCTGTGATTGATTTACCGAGCCGTTGACCCTGGTCTATCAAATACATTTGAGCGAATAGGTCTATTAGTCCGTTTGGCGATGGTGTACCCGTCAAGCCTACTACTCGTGGTATAAACTTCCGCACCTTTCTAAGGGCTTTAAAACGCTTTGACGCGTGGTTCTTAAAACTGCTCAATTCATCGATAACAACCATATCGTAGGGTAGCTTAATACCTCCGTACTCCATTACGAGCCATACAATATTATCACGGCTAATCGCATATATGTCCGCCTGCTTCTCATAGGCTTCCCGGCGCTGCTTAGCCGTGCCGTCTATTACTGAAATAGTCAAGTCCTTAAGGTGCGCCCATGCCTTAATCTCATCGCTCCATGTAACCTGCGTTACCTTCTTCGGAGCGATTACCAGACAATTAGATATGATGCAATTATCCAAAAGGTCTTTGATAGCGGTTAGGGTTGTTACTGTCTTACCCATGCCGCACCCGAGAAACAGCGCGCTGCATTCATTATCTATGATATGAGCTACGCCCCTATTTTGATAATCATGCATTTGCTTTCTTTCTAACATAACATTGCTTTTATCATTAATAACTGTGAGCTGAACTCATGGAGAGCTGCCGGGGTTATATGCCCTAATACGCGGTCATAATCGGCAGCGCACTTAATGCGCTGACCGTTTAATACTATCTCGGTGTATCCCGCGATACATTTTAATTTTAAATCTATATAGTTTACCATAGCTTTATTACTTCATTAATTTTGTTTTATAAAACACACAAATGCTTTTGAAGTCCTGCTCATCCGATACGTAACCCAGCGTTTTACGCGATAGGAAATTAACGTCCCGGGTAATATCGCGTTGCAACTGGTTTAGAATTTCCTCGGTGTTACCGAACTTATCGTCACGGACATACAGCGCGCCCGACTTAATACCAAAGTACATACCTAAACGGTATTCGATTTCTTCTTTTAAACTTCTCTTTTTCATGATTTCTGTTTTTTAATTCGATACTACAAAGATAACCCTTTTCCCGGTACGTTGTTTATTTCCTTAACATTTCTTAAGAAGAAACTTATCGCTGCGTCCCTGCTTTCCAAATCGTCGATAACAAATACTTTGAAACCTAAAGCCTCTAACTTGCTATGTATAAGTAATTGTATCTTAGTTGGTTTCTTACCCGTGGTCTTTATCTCGGCAAAGCCTACATACCCACCCCGGCAAAGTATCATTCTATCCGGCAAACCTTTTATAAATGTGGATAATAGTTTTATTACCCACACCTTTTTTGTTCGGTTAAGCTTTTCGGAGAATGTACGCTCCAAATCTTTTTCACTTATTATTTCCTTCATTTCTCAATTTGTTTTCAAATACCACTGTCTCGGCGAATTCCCCGGCATCGTGGTCTACTGTAGTTGTGTAGAGGTGCCCGTTATAATAGCCCCTATACTTTAAAACCTCTCCGTTATGTATTATCTCGTCTCCGATACCGTACGCGTATTCTTGTCTGCTTATCATAGCGTGAATTGAATTGCTTTGTTTTCTAATTTAACACTACTTAAGAATTCGGGGTACGTTCCATCCGCGCGCTTTGTCGACATATTACGGTACAAATACTTGTTCCCTTCCATACCGAAGTAGCGGAGCAAATGCCCCTTGGCCGTTACGATATAATCGTGCTTCTTGTAGTTCTTACCTTCGAACCCTATCTTTAACGAGCTTCTGTGGTTGCCAAAAAGGTTGGTACAATTTAGTTCGAACGTTTTTGGCGGCAAGTGCGCTTCCTGGGTGTAAAGCCGTTGTCCGAACTCCGAAAGGTCTGCATACAAGTGGTTGCCCTCTGCGTCGACGCCCAGATACATATAGGGTTCGTTACCAGTCATGAACACCGAGTAACCGACATACTTACCGTTCCACTTCTTGCCCTCCGTATAGAACATTGCCGGATTCATTGTCTCGTCCAAGCAAAATACCGTTGTATCGTCGCTTTCCTCGTCCTCTACGGGCTTTTCCGCCTCTGCTGGTGTAACTACCTTGTTCTCCTTTAAAGCTTCCTTAGAGAGTTCCGCAATGCGATATTTGCATATATGGATAATCTTTTCATAATCCAATGTTCGGGGTTCGCCCTCCTTGGTTCGGAGAACGCGTTTCACTATATCAGCGTCCCACGGGTTGAGGTTATACTCTTTCCAAATTTGCCACGGCTGGATAGCATGCTTTGCATAATCGGACTTGCCTACGTTGTAACTCTGTACTTTTTCACTTGTTGACATAACACAATATTATTTTATTTGTTTTGAACTCATTTTTATAAAACTCCCGTGCCATCTCCACGGTTGGAAACACCCCATCGCCCGGGGTAGGATAATAGGAGGTACGTTCCCCTTCGTTTACGGCGATAACTTTTAAGATAGTAACCATTTTAATTTAATTGTTTTCTAAGTTAATACACTCCGTTAGTTCTTGCATGCCTGTTTCCGTTAGTTGGCGCGTGTAGGTCTGCCCCAGCATACCGATAAATGGTTTGCCATCTACGTACATGATACGAGATACGTGTTCAACGTTGATATACTCCACTTGCAATTCACCCTTAACTACGAACGTCAGTTCGATAAAGTTTCCACTTTTCATAATCTTTTCTTTTTAAATTGTATATACAAAAACACTTCTTTAATTTTCCAACGCTTTGACCATTTTCCTAAGCTCTCCACGGCTTACGGAAATACTGAAAATCTTCGTTAACTTCTCCGTGATTACCCATGTGCCGCCAAGATTCTGATAATACGCCTCGTTGTTGCTCGGGTTGTTTAGGTTCACCGTCTCACCCTTACTGGGTTTGTATTCTGCAAGGCTCGCAAGCGTTACCGCCGCTTCCTCGGGTGTACCTAAATGGACTATCATTGTATACCTTTGGGTCTCTCGCGTCAATGCCTCGATGGTTATTTCCCCATTGGTATCAACCAATTTGCAAATGCCCATACGGAAGGACTTCAATACATTGGGCTTGCCTTGTGACGTGATTTGGCTAAACATTGATACACTTGTAAGAATTAACACTGCTAATACTACTAACTTTTTCATAATCTTTTCTTTTTAAAATTTGTTAATTATTTCTATTTCTGTGCAATGCAAAATGTCGTCCCCGTGAAGGTAATCCCCCTGATAATTATCCTTGTATTGTTCCACCAGGAAAACAATATTTACCGATATAACAACCCAAACTATATCTACGCCCTCGCGCATCGGTATGTTGGTGGCATACGTTTCATACATGGGTCTCGGTAGGCCTGATTTTTCGTCCATCGGGAAGAACGCTTCGTTACCAGCCCCGAGGAGCGCGCAATACTTGATGCCTTTCACAGTCTTAATCTTCACCGCATAAGCCCCGGAAACCTTCTCGTGTGTGGCTACATCCTTAAACATGAATACCTTTGTATTATCTACTGTTTCGGGTGTGTCCTCTATTGATAGAACCGACGAACCGTCACCTGCCGAACATGAGGCGAACATAAGCGCCGTCAGACCCACTACTAAAATATTTGCTAACTTTTTCATAATCTTTTGTTTTTAAATTGTTATACTATAAGAACAACGGAAGCTTTAGGAAGGTTCACCGTTATTGCCCTATTAACTTTTATTTGTTTATCTCTGTAATCCATTGAATGCCCAACCAGTCGTTAAGGTCTGTACTCTTTTGCAATCTTGCATTTTCTTTTTTAATCTCGTTAGCTTCTTGCTTTGAAATTTGCTTTCCATTTACGTAATACTTAGTCATAATCTTTTGTTTTTAAATTGTTATTATTTCCTTTTGACATTACAAATATACGGCAAATAACGATAGGTTGTATATTCCGTTAACACCATTTAAGAAATAAACCTCATTTAGTTATTCTGTTAACAGTTAGTTAACATTTGGGGGCTTTTACGCCCCCTCTGTTATCACTCGTTAACAATACGCTCAAACCCTCGCGTGCGTCCGATACCTGCGACGGTTTTTCCATTCGCCGCGCGCTGCCACCCTTGTACTTTAGACATGATGGCGGCTATTTCGCGGCTTTCCTTGGTTGTTACGCGCCCTACTTCCATCTCGAACACGTCCGTAGCGATTTGCATAATAGACACGAAGTCCATCTTTTCCAGTGTAAAGTCTTCCGGGTCTACCTTCGATGCATCGTACTCCCTAAAGTACATGCGCCTTTCGTTCACATACATACGCCGCCAATCTGCCGGTACGAGCATATCCAAATACGCTTCTACTGATGCGGTACGGGGGTCGGCTTCGTAATGCTCTTCGCGTCCTTTCTCGGCGATTTCCTCGGCTTCATGGGATAACAACGTACTCGCTTTTCGGAAATACATTTGTACGGCTTCCGCCCAAAGCTGGTCTACGTAATCGTCGAAACCCTTCTCAAAGATAAGGTGCGTATTGGCGTTCGCCTTGACCTTCACGGGCAAAAAGCGTCTGCCGCCCGTATCGTCCTTTAGAAATTCGTCCCGGTTGGTCGTACCTATAAAGATACATTGCCGGGGGAAGTTCTTAGTAACGCGCCCGTATGCCGGTCTAAAGCTGTCCTCGGTTTTAGAAATGAAGTTTTTCACGCCTTCAACCTCTGAACGTCTCATTGCCGACAACTCGGCTACCTCCAATATCCAGTTACCCTGCAATTGTTCAAACGCGCTTTTTCCGTCCATGCTCGAAAGACTATCGGAGAACCAATGTTTGCCAAGCATCCGAATAAATGTGCTCTTTCCGGCGCCCTGCTCGGACTGGAGCACTAACATACTGTCGAACTTGCAGCCCTTTTGAAAGATACGCTTAACCGCCCCCACCATCATGATGCGGAATGCCTCACGGGTGTATATGTTATCCTCGGCGCCCATGATGTGAATTAAAGCCTTATCGACTCTTTCGATACCGTCCCACTTTAATTTTGTTAGGTATTCCTGCACCGGGTGGAATGAGTTCATCTCGGCGGATAGCGCTATAGCATCGTCAATCTTCGCACTATTCGATATGCCGTACACGTCTTCAATGTGTTTACGTACGCCCGAATAGTCCACGTCTTGGAAGTCCAAAGAACTATCCTTTGCGCGCCAAGGAGGTATGCGTGTAACAACCCGTCGTTCTTTAAATAGGTCTCGTGCAATAAGCCCCTTTAAATTCGGGTCGTACTTCATTATCAGCCCTAAGTTCTTTGCAGACGGTAGGTAAGCTCCGCGCTTGTCCGTTTCCAGTTTCGCCATTGCGTCCTCGTAGGTAGTCGCTACGTCGCTGTCCGTCACTTCCTCTACTTCTATAACATCGTCGAAATCATCCATGATTTCTCCAGCCTTAACCGCAAGCATTCGGGCACGTGCCGCGGCTACCTTCGCGTCCTTGTTTACCAATTCGTTCATAGCCTCGGTGGAGTTCTTCCTATCCGCGCCCTTATCCAGCTTACCGAACTTGTGTACACGCACAAGGTCGTAGGCGTTGAACACATGGTTGCCTTGTATCGGGTCGTTGTTATGGAACGAGTAGGCAAACATATCATCAAAGGTAAGCATGCCGCCCGATGTGGAACCGCCCGTATACGTCCATCTGTCTTCCTGGTCGGTCGGTTCGTACACGTCCGGTAGGTATTCCGCGATAACCTCGCTAATCGTGTATGCTCTACAGAAGTCGCCTACGTTACCCTCTTTTAGTGTTGGGTCTTGTTGTTCCTTGGCGAGTGTCCGGGCTTCGCCCTTCTCGTCCTTGTGGTATGCCCATTCGGTCGTATCGCTCCAATCGTCGTACATGCCCAAATACTTCTGCACGTCCAAAGGGCTTTCGTTAAACGCTGAGTAATCTATAAACTCATACTCTACGTCTTTGGAAACCGACGGGAAGAACATGCAGCGCTCGGGTTGAAAGGTGGTGCGGTCGTACAAGTCGATGCCCGTTAATTCTGCAACCTTTCGGGCGATAGCTTCGTATTGCTCCCCGTCCACTGGTTCGGACAACGGGATGATGGCACGGTAACGGAGCGTATTTGCTTTCGGGTTATGCTTGTGCGTACCGTGAATGATACATGCGCAATTAATAACCGAGTAGAACGCCTCGGGGAAGTTCTTTTCTCCGTAGTCAATATCAAGCGCCAATATAGAGCGCTCACCGACATTGTTTTTGTTTCTACGGCTACCGAACAACTCGCCGCCCATGAATGCGCCTACGTCTTTAATATTACCCTGCTCGACTTTGCTCGCGCTCATAAACTCCCGGTACGTCTCGTCCGTAACGGTTGCCTTTGTCAGCTTCTCGGTTAACTCGTCCCATGAGTAGGAGCGGTTTTTCCATGAAGTAGACTTTGCGCTGCTCGCCGTAGCAATTTTAAAAACCATTTTTCTCAATTCCATAATTTAATCTTTTTTGTAATAATCAGTAATATAACCTGCTGCTCTTAATGGTATGCCCTTTGCCCAACTCGGGGCGTTGCACATGGCATCACTCATTATTTGCAGCGTCTTTTCTTCGTTTCCGTCTTTTGGTATCTCGGCGGCTATCTCATCGTGAACATGCAACACGATATTAAAGCCTAAATCAAAAACCTTGAAAATCGCATTTGCCAGCAAGTCACGGGCTATTGCTTGCACGACGTTCTCTGTTAGCTTGCCTCCGTAGGTGTTTAGTTTGACCCATTTCCCGGAGGTTTGGTCTTGGCCCATATAGGAGATATCCTCAACCTCAAACGAGCCGTTAACGCCTTCGATAGTGCGTTTTCCCATTCTTGCAGACGGGTAGAATAGCTTTCTACCGCTCGGTATTTCGATAGTCATTGCGCCGCTCTCGTATCGGAATATAATACTCGAAACATCGTTTATCCTATAAACTTGTTCGCGTCTCGTTCCAATACATCGTTTTGCACAATCTTCTAACGAACGCCACAAAGATACTACTTTTTTATTAGCTTCTCTCCATTTTGACAAAATTTGAGGTTTCTCTTCGTCTTTTAACTCTTTTTTAATATCCATTGTGGTAAGCGCGTTAACGCCGCCACCATATCCTAATGCAAGCTCCGCAACCTTTCCGCGCTGCCTTAAATCGTCCCCCTTGTGTACCGGTACGCCGAACATTTTAGAGGCAGAGGCACAATAAATATCTGCCTTCGGGTCGTTAAATAAGTCTAAACGCCATTGCTCGTTGGCAACCCAAGCAATTACCCTGGCTTCAATAGCCGAGAAGTCGGCCACGGAGAACGTGTACCCCTCGGGGGCGATGAACGCGGTACGTATAAGCTGCGATAGTATATGCGTAGGCTTGTCATATATTAATTCCATCATATCCAGGTCGTGCATCTTTGCCAAGTCTCGCGCCCCGTCCAGGTCTTCGATATGGTTTTGCGGTAGGTTTTGCAGCTGGACCAAGCGCCCGGCCCATCGCCCGGTACGGCTCGCACCATAGTAACGGAATAGTCCTCTAATACGGTTGCCCCGTCCGGCGCTTGCAAGCATGGCGGTGTACTTGGCATTCGACGTTTTACCTATCTCCCTACGTAGGTCTATAACGTCTAACACCGCTTGCTTATCCTCGTCAGTAACGTTTTTAAGGCTCGCTACGGTCTTTATCACCTCTTCAATACTATTCTTATTGAGGGAATCGATAACCACGCCCGTACGCTCTTTAATGAAGCTCTTTAACTGCGGCATGGACTTTAGAGAACTCAACCCGAATTCCTTTTCGGCTTTCTCGGTAAGGCGTGCTTTATATTCTTCGTCCATATCCTGCGCGGCGTGTGCCAGCTCGAGGTCTGCCAATATACCGTAATCGTTTATACGCTGGTCTGCTGCATAGATGCGTTGTTCTTCTTCCGGGAACTCAAACCGGGACAGCTTACCGAATATCTCCTTTTCTGAAAGCACATCATAACGTAGGTAATCGATGAACTCTTCCCAGTCCTCGGGGGCGTGTTCCGGTAAATTACGTGTGCGCCCTCCGTTTGTTTTGGTAGGCTTGCACGGGATAGAAAAATAACGGATAAGGTTTTTGCCCGTGCCCTTCTTCTTGTCGTCAAGGTTTAGAATATTGGATACCGCCTCCAGTGATGCGGGCATACCACAATATAACGACATATTTGCCGTACAGAAAAAGCGCATAGGGCTGATGTCAAACCCATATTCACGCAAACAGATACGTTCAAACGTAGCGTTGTGTGCTACTATTACAACTTCCTCGTTGTTCTGTACATATGTAAACAACTCGTTAAACTCGTCCAGTCCTTCGGGCTTCGTTAAGTCGATAATTGTAACGTCCGTGTCGGTGTCCCACATGTAACCGCAAAGAAGAATCTCGAAATTCTCGTCCTCACAGTATTTATAGTTACCGGCGCTTTTAATGTCCGTAGTACTAAATGTTTCGAAGTCAATAAATAAATTTCGCATAATCACTTGTTTTAATTGTTATTACTATTATAACGGCGAAGGTACAACAATGTTTTTAATAAACAAGAAAAAAGGCTACTAATTGCATTTATTTAACAATTAGTAGCCCTTAGACCATTTATAAACCGTGGTTAGGATGAAATCCATATTTTATTTCAGCTTCAGCACGGGCGGCGGCGGCTTCTTCCAGGGTCTTAAATGAACCTAAATGTATTTCGGTTCCACTTACCCCGATATGCGCGCCCCATGTATTATATTTTTTGTTGAATCTAACCCCAGTTACCCCCGTGCTGTTGCGCCTATCCATAGATTTATTTTTGTTGTTCTCGGAAAGGCTAACCAGCCGTAAATTACACAGCCTATTATCGGCCCTATCGTGCGATATATGGTCTACATGTACGCTCTTGTCGAGGTGTCCGTGTACGAGAAGCATTATCACCCGGTGTAATTGATAACCCACCCCGTCAACTGTGACACGCAAATAACGTTCTCTCTTATCGAGTGACCCTGCCTCTGTGCCCTTAATAGACCTTGACGATGTTGTTACTTTCCTAAAAACTTTTCCGCTAATTGGGTCATAGCGGAAAAGTTCATTTGCTCTTTCAAAAGTCAGCATATCAATCTACAAAAATATTTGTGTACGTGATAAATCCGCGCTTCTTGTTGAGGACTACAAACGCCTGTTTAGGTTCTTCGTATGCCAGCCCCATGCCGCATGCGTACGCGTCGTAGCCTTTTACAGAGCCGTTCACACAAAACTCTTTAGTATATATGGACTGGTGGAAGTGACCTAGGAAAACCTTATCTACTTTAATCGTCTGGTTTAATTTTCCGAACCATCTTAGCATCGGTGGGAATAAACCGCCTACGCCTCCCGCACTCTTAACCTGGTGTCCGTGGCACATAAGAATTTTCCTACCGTATATATCCAGGTACGCAAATTCACTTTCGGGAATGATGAACTCAAACTTTGTTAGACCCATTAAAGTTAAGGCTTGCTCTATATCCTTGTATAAAAAATACTCAAAATTCATCGCAAAGCCGTTCGCAAACTGCATGCGCTTCGTAGTTCTTGCATGATTTCCGCATATACCGACAACAACAAACTTTTCAATGTTGGGCAATTGGTCGTGCATCGCTTTTAGCCCGGAAATGAGCCATGATTTAATAGTGGATATTCCTTGCATTGGGGTCTGGCTGTTTGTTTGCGCCAGTTCGTCGTGAATATAGCCACCTATGAAATCTCCCAGCAAACCAACCACCAAATTATTTATAGAATGCTTTTTAACCATGTATATAGCGTTCGCGAAATAGTTCTTAACGCGCTTCTCTGCAATATCTATGTTGAACTCATTCAGACCTAAAACGGTTGATGCTTTTACGGTCTCCTCTATGTGGAAGTCCGAAGCAATCAGTATGCCCGTATTTCCGTCATCTATGCTTGACTTTGTTTTTTCTACAATGTTGATGAGTTCAAACGTGCCCTTGTCTTCCTTCAAACCGATAATACCTTTTATCTCCTCCTCTGTATAGAGGCTCTGCAATTTTGCTATTACCGGGTCTACCTCTACTGTAGGTTGCTGTACTCCCACAACTGTTTTGCCCTCACGGGCTGCCCAATATGCCTTGTTGACCTTATTATACTTCTTCAACGGTTTGCCCGTTGCCTTTGAAATTCTAACACCTTCTGCGTTTACGTATGAACCGTATTTTCCCACTTTTGCTTTTTATTTTTGGGCGGCTGTTACACCGCCCGGTTATTAATCTGTTTAAGTGAATTGTTAGTTGAAAAGGTCGTCGTTCTCGTCCTCAAAGTCGAAATCATCAAGGCTTGTACCGCCGTCCAGTCTTTCATCGTCTCTTACCTTCTGCACACCGTTCAAGCCTACGCCGATACCGTACTTCCCAGTAAACTCATAGGGGTAGAATGATACGGCTACGTTGCCCCAAGAACCGCTATAAACCTCGTTCTGGTCTGTGATGTACTGTTTTCTACCGTCGATTACGATAGGCGCTCCTTGCTTCTCTTTACGCTTTGCGTTGATAAAGTAGCAACCTTGATACTCCGCCCCGTCTTTTTCTTCGTCCCCGTCTCTTAACGGGTTAGTCCATACCTTTGGGTCTTTGCCGTTCAACTTCGGGTAACGGGCTTTCAGTCCCTTAAATTCTTGCTCGATAGCTGCCTTAATCTTTGGGACTTCCGGGCTATCCTTCGGAATCAATAAACATACGCTGTAACTTGCTTCTCCTTGTCCGTTGACTTGTTGCGCTTCAAACAATCTGACATAACTCAATCTCACGTTCTTAATCATTGCTTTCATAATAAACTTGTTTTATTGTTTTTGCCCTCTAATCGGTTCGGGCGTTCCGTTTTTAATTTGATGTTGCAAAGATAACAAATAAATCAATAAGTTGTTTATTCTGTTAACCTTGTTTAACTTTAAAAGTTTTTGGTGCTATCGAAATAGCGTAGTCTATATCCTTTTGGGCTGCCATACGTACGATACACTTCGGGTCGTTCTTTCCGTATGCCCTAAAGCCACCCACGTATGCCCTAAATCTATACACGTCTGAATTTCTAATAGATTCAATCTCGTCCATACTGAATTCCTTTAGGGCTGCTAAAAGTTTTTGCATGTCTGTAGAGGTTCTTTCAAGTTCTTTCTTGCTCCATGTGCGGAACTGTTTTTTGTTCCAAAACTTGGTTCTTTCTTGAATCTCTTTCTCTGTTAAAATACCGTTGTTACTTTTCATATCGTTTTGTTTTTAAATTGATAATGCAAATATAACGCTTTATCTGATAGGTTGGTTCTTTCGTTAACATCTTTTATGAATTTAATTCCTCGAAGTCATCAATAGTAGGGCTTAATTCTTCCCTCTTATCACTTTCCGGGGCTAATGTCGGCAGTCCTTGCGGCTTGACTATCAGACCATCAAGAGTTGCGGCGAGCGGTTTTTTACCAACCAGGCGTTCAAGGTCTCCAATACCTTTCAGTTTGCGGTTAGTTATGTCCTCGGTAGATAACCCGATAGCCTTTAGGCGCTCTATGGCTGTTTCTGTGTCGTTTATGACACGTGCTGACCTACCCTCTACAAGCTTCCACCCCTTGACCTTTTCGCCCCGTGTAGCGGCTTGCATTGCGAATGTCTTTACGGATGCCAGCCAATCCGTGAACATATCGGACTTGCTTAATATATCGCCTATCTCATCGAGCGTTAACGCCTTTGTGTCCCCGTAGGTCTCGAACTCGTTAACTAAAGCATCTTTCTGTGCCCGGCACTGTGCCTTGAACTTACAGAACTTACAATGGCTTCCTACTTTGGTTTCCCCTTGCCCAGCCCATGCCTTTTCAGCCGTGGGGCGTAGTACGTGTATCGCCCAATGGGTCAAGTCCCGTGCGGACATCTCAAATACCGAGTAATTGCCTAACCGTACTTGTGCGATGTGCATACGTACTTTTTCAATCTTCGAGCGGTGGTGCGGTTCCAGGGAGTTAAGCACCCCTATAGCGTACATCATTAACTGGCTATTCCCGTTAGCGTCCACTTGTACGCCCTTACCATATTTTAGGTCTATGATGTTTAGAACAGTCTCGCCTACTATGTCGCAGTCACAGCTACCGAAACACTCGGGAACGTATGTCGTTAGGTCGAACTTTCGTTCTATACTCATTTTAGCGCCTTCCTCCAGTTCGTATATATCACACACATAGCAAACGTAATCCGTTACGTAGTGTTCCATCTCTGAGCTATAGTACTTGTTATTGCGTATCTCATCGGGTACGGGCAATTCGTCCAATAACGGTAGGTATTCCCCGGCTAAATACTTTTCTATTGCGTGCTCTGCCAACTCGTGCGCTACTGTCCCTTCGTCCGCTGCCGCGCTGCTTGTGCTTTCGTATGGTTCTTCCAACCGCGCGGAAGGTGTGCAGTTAAGCCAGCGGTGCGAGCTGCTCGGAGAAAGTAGGGCGTGTGCCCTACTTGTGTGGTCTATTTGTTCTTTCATTATTTTTAATCGTTATAGGTTTCAATACGTTGTTTTAATAGCTCGTACTTCTCGGGCTTGATACGCATAAGAGACGCGCCGCCGAACTCCAACATGATGTCCGTTAATTGCGGACGGGTGATTTTCCCGGTTTTCATTAAATCAATCATGAACGCCTGCATGTCCTTTGCCGTTAGAGGCTCGTTTGGGGCTTTCTCTGGGACTTTCTCCTCTTTGGCGGGAGCTTGTACGGGTTCGGGTTCAATCGTCGCTTGTGGGGCTTCTTTTACGGCCTTCGGCTTTGCTACATTTGCAGTCTTCGGCTTTGCTACATTTGCAGCCTTTGGCTTCTCGGGTTTTCCGATTTCCTTTTTAACCTCTGCGATAGCGTCTGCTATTGTTTCCTCTATAATCGTTTCCTTCTTTGGTTCTTCCTTCACTTCTTGAACGGGTGCGGCGGTCTGCGTCGGTTCGCTAAACGTCGGTTCGCTAAACGTCGGTACGCTTGTACTGTTTACTGGGTTCTCTGTAGACGATGCCATAGCCTTAAGCGGTGCGCTTCCAAATAGACGGTTCATAAGGTCATTTACAAATTCCACTTCTTGCGCGCTTGTAACGTCAAAATCGATTGTTAATGGTGTAATCTTCATTTTCTTTTCTTTTTATATGGTGAATAACTAATTTATGCTTCTTTGATTTGTTCGGCTTCCAAAATGGCTTGTGCAACCTTTGCCACTGTCTCATTATAGAACTCGTCCCACTCGTCGCAGTAGATATACATTTCTTCAACGTTCACGGGGTATTGTGTTCCTTCCATTGTAGATACGTAGTAAGGGAGTATAAACCCTTCGAACGTCGGCATTTCCTGCACCGCGTCGATAACTTGGTATTTGTTCTTCCTCGCGCTCGACTGCAAATGTTTTTTCACTTCGTCGATAATAAACTTTTGCCCTTTCATAACTTTATCTTTTTAAATTGTTGGTGCAAATATAACGCTTTTGCAAATACGTTGGTTCACTTGTTAACCTTATTTAAGAAAATAGCTTCCAAAAGGTTCTGCATGTACTCGTAGTTCATACCGTTGTATTGGTATGCCTCAAATCTCCCGTTATGGCGTACCTCTGAAAAGGTATCGCTATACTCGTTGCCTGCCTCGTCTATAAATACTAATACGTGGCTCTTCATTTCGAACTGACCCTCGGTCAGCGTTTCTCTGAAAATTAAATCAACTGCTTTCATACTTCGCTTCGTTTTATACGCTAATACAATGATAACAAATCTACGTTCTTACTTGTTCACGGTTATTTCCGATTTAATGTCTCGGTGACCTCATGCCTTCCGGGAAACCCTTGTTTCCTTTTGACATTGCAAATATACGGCAAATATCAATAGGTTGTATCTCTTTTTGTGCTAATAAACCTTAATGAAAAGTGAAAAGATGTAAAGAAACAGTGTGTGAGGGCTAAAGTGCTATTTATCAGTGTTTTATCCTGCACTGCACAGAAACACACCCTTTTTTCTAAACTTTAATATAGAATATAGTGGTTTCTACAGCTCGTTCTATAGTGGTAAATGGTATATTCTCCAGGATAATGTTTTACCCCCTTTTTACTGTGTTTACTGTGCATTTACATATAATGTATTATAATATAAGGAGTTAGACTGCACAGAGACCTGCACAGACCCACTTTTCTACTGTGCAGGCTGTGTCTAAAGAATGTTAACAAAAAATGGAGAACTGTTAACAGCCCTCCATTTCCTAATTATTTTAGCTTTACAGCTATGTCTATATCTATCTTTGATTTGGGGTTTTTGTTTGATATGTCGTGCTCTATAGCCTTGACCCCCCATCTGAAAAACAAGAATCTTTTCTTTCGGACTGTGATAACACCCGTTATCGTGTCCCTGCCTTGGTAGCTTAATTCCGTGCTATCCCGTTTAACTCTCGCTTGTATTGTGTTCCATGCGTCCCGGTATTCCGCTATAAGTTCCCCGGCTACCGTATCGGTACGCACAACCTCCTTTATTACGGTCTTGGTAACGGTACGGGTTGCGGAAAGCGCGTCCTTCACCCGGACGTTAAGCGCATCCACCTCTTTATATAGGTCTGCGTTCGTCTTCTTTAGCTCCTTGTGCGACATCTCTAAAGCTTTACACTTCACAGCCGCGTCCCCAAGTTTTGTTTTGTACTCTATCTGTGCGTCGTTCATCGCCTCAACGTTACGTTCTAAACGTCCTATTTCGGCTCTTTGCTTCCTTATGGTGTCTACCATCTTGGTTACCGCACCAAACAGCACCATAAGGACCGCAAATCCTACGATTATTTTTTGTAGTTTATTCATAGCGTATAGCATTAATACGGTTCATCCACCCCTTGCGGTATTTCTCGTTTTCGGGTCTCGCCTTGCATATTTCATCGATGAACTTTGCCCTATCGTCTTTAATCATTTTAAAGAGCGTAGCCGCGTCCGTAGCGTTAACGGCTGCAATGGTCTGTTTGCCTACGATACCATCCGCCTTGACGCCCAAAAGGCGTTGTGGGCGCTTTATACCGTGCGAACCGGAAGCCCAAACCCAATCAACTAAGATATTTGCTACCGATTGGTTTTTAATCTCATCGGCTTTCCACCTATCCCAGTACAAGGACTTGAAAATATTGTGCCATTCGGCATCGGATATGTTTTTCAAGTCATTAACGGTAGGGGCTTTTTGCCCCTTCCGCTTCTTGAATTCGGTGAATGTGCCTATAGTGATACCTTTGTTTGTTGCGCCCCCGAGGTCGTCAGGGTCATTAACGAAACCGCCTTCCCACTGAAGGATGAACGGTACTAACTTACTGCTGCTCGCCATCTTCTTTCTCCTTTTCTTCTAAGGGTATTTCATATTCGCCGTCCTTAATCTTTTTCTTAAGTTGGAAATACTTGCTATTCGCTATGCTGTTTAGCACCTTCACGAATTCGTTCCCCGGCTGTACTACCCGTAGGTTTCTTGTTATGTTACGCGCGTATATAATAAGGAATATACCCGTGAGCGCCTTAACTAAAAGCTGATAATCTATTCCCGGTTCTAACATGTTGCACGTTAGGGCTACAAAGAAAAGAATCACATTGGTTAGGAACAATTCCTTAACCGCCTGCATGGTCTTTTTGTGCTTGTAGGGCTTTCCTTTCGCCCGGTCTGCCAAATAACCTACCAACCAGTTCAACGCGGTAACGATAATCGTTAAAAAAATAAAGTCCCGTATATCCGTAACTACTGTTAGAACGGTAACAGCAAAAAACGCGCGGAAATAGGTCTCTAATTGTTCCATCACTTGATTAACCCGATACGGGTATTCAATACCGTACATGCCTTTATAAACCCGTCCGCCTTCATCTGGCTAATCAACGGCTCTATGAAAAGGTCTGCTTTGCCCCGTTCGGCTTCAAACCTTTTAACCTTGCTTGTATCGGGTACGACTACCGAACCTCCATAGGTCTGAATCTTCATACCCGTGCTCGTACTGTTTTGGTCTGATATCTGCAAATACCGCGCGAACGCGTAATAACAGATAACCCTTTCAAGTCCTGCGAAGTTAGACCCGTCCGCGATATATTTCCCGGGGACGGCATCATACATGCTGCCAACCTGGGGTAATATGTCGAGTAGGTCTGCCTCGAAGAACGCCTTTTCTATCTTGTTGTCCTTGACGTCCGTTGCTATCTCAAACAACTGGCGGAACAATATTATCGGGTATGATTTCAGGTCTTCCATCTTCTTCAAATTTATTATTAATTTCTGTAACTGACGGGTCAACCCCGAACACTTGGTACAACTCGCGCGAAATGCGTTGACGTATCTTTTGCAAGCTGTTGCGGTACACCTTTTGCAGCTCCTTTATAACCTCGCCCGAAGCGTTTGAGTAGGTCATCAGCGAACTGTCAATAAGGGGTAACGGGATATTATAAGCCGATATAGCGATGTCCTTTCTAAGGGGTTCTACATACGCCTTATACAGCTCCCTATCTATTGGGCTACCTAACTGGTCAACCCGGATAAACGGTTTGTCCGTGGCTACGTTTTCATCCCTTACTGTAAGCACGGAGCCAGCGTTCTCACTACCCATCATTTCGGCTAACGTATCTCGGAACTCCTGCTGTGCCTGCTCGGTCTCGAAATCACCGTGCGACACGATACTACACATGTGGAAGCCCCTGCCCAAAGTACGGTTAACGTATTTGCCGTTCTTGTCCTCCGCGCTCATCTCGTTTCGTACCGAATGGAACGTGCTAAGGGGATACGGGCGCGTTGTACCAAGGTTCACGTATAATAGCTGCCCCTTATGGTTCTCGATACCGCCGCATTCCTCAACCTCTGATGCGAAGTTTTCCGGGTCAAAGGTAGGATATACCGTGGAATTCTGTGCGCTGCTCGTTGCCTTGACGTTCTGTCTGTCCCAATTATTGAAAACGCGCCATCTTTTTATTGCCGGGTCTTTCAAATAATTGTCGTTCATCTCGGCACGTACGTATTCAAACGGCACGTTGTACACGTTTCGGGGCTTGTAGCCTTCGGGTGTCAAACCATATTGGACTATCCAAGCCCAGCCCCTGAAACGTGCGACATCGTTTGCCGTAGCCTCTAAAACATCGTCCATATTACAGCCATTCCCGTTTGTTATCGCCGCGAAATCTTCGTTTTTGAAGCCCTCACAAATAATGTTCTCGGTCATTTTCTCGACCGCGGCCGTGGCTGTCTTGGAGGCGTATATAAGCTCTGCTATTTCTTGCGGATATAAGTTGCCATCTCCGTAGTTAATAATCTTATCGCCCGTATTAGCGGACAACTTAAGCGCCTTTTCGACAACAAGCGCGAAACGTCTGTAACCTATCATATTTAATTCTCCTCTTTATTGATTTCTACGAAGCATTCAGCATAAGCCGGGTTTTCAGTCATAAGGCGTTCCGCGATTTCGTCGGTCATGTTCGCGCTCTTATACACAACACCGTCGACGTAATGCACGATACGCGCGCCGGGCTTCATCGCCCATCTGTAAACCACTTTAGTTAAATACTTCGTTTCGTACCACAAAGATAAATATTCCATATCCATGTGACAATTCGGGTCAAGTTTTAGACCAGTCATTGCAAAATACGTGTCTAACTTTTCTTGTAATGTTGCAACCTTCGGTTCAGCAACAACGGGAGCAGTGCTCTCGCCCTGCCCCGTAGTATTAGTTTTTTCTTCTGCCATTTTCTTTTTGATTTATTATGCTCCTGGTGCTGCTGCTGGTGTAGATAGCGCGTCGTAATCCACTTTACTCAATCCGTGAATAGTTGTGCCTACTTGCCAATCCTCAACGCCATATGTGTATGTTACATAAGAGCTCGCGCTTGAATCGCCCGATATCTCGGTACAAACCAACGGAGCGCCCAAGCCGTAGACCCGGCAAAAACCGTCACCGTGGTCTACAGCAAACACCAGTTCTGCTCGCCCTAACGCACCGACAACCCCCAAAGGAGCCTCCGTGCTACTTATATTTCTATGCCCCGAAAGTGACTTAAAGGTAATAGATACATCATAAGCACCCGGTATAATGTCCTGCGATTTCAAACCCACCGTTACAACCATAGCGTTATTAATAGCCGTAATTTCATAACCTACTGCTGAGGCCTTCCTCGTAATCGTAGCAAGCCCGGAGATGTCATTTACCGTATAGCTCGCAATATCCGAGGCGTTAAGTACGAAAGCGGATTGGGGCTGACCAAAGTCTGATACCCCGGGAGCGCCACAAGGCAATGCCAAGCTTGAAGAAATTTTTCCTATACATGCCATATTATTTTTTCCTTTCTTTTTTAGTTAATTATTATCCTACTGCTGCTGCATAAAGCGCGTCGTATGCTGTAGAAGTCATGAGGCAAGGGTCTTCCCCTATAACATTTTCGGGGGTCTCCAAAGTTACAGTTGCCCACCCAGCGTTATCATGCGAGCTCATATCCATCCCCGTAGCGCTCAATCCGTAATACAGACCGTAAACCCCTACGTACCCGCCCGGGTTGCCAGCAGCACGTGCCAAAATTACGAACGTTCCGTTCGTTAGTGCGTTTCGCTGCGCAAATAGAGAACCCGAAAGAGCCGTTGTTGTAACTGTGATGGTGGCAGTATGGGTGTGCGCATTAGGCGCTCCGTCATTTACTTTCAATGCCGAAGATAGAACTAAAGTTCGTTTAACGGTGTCTATTTTATATGCACTCGCGCCTGCCCTCAGAGCAACCGTAGCGATACCTGTCGTATCGACCGAATAACTTGCTATGTCAGATTTGTTAATAATCAACGCGCTCACTAAACCAGTAGCGCCACTGTCGCAATCATAGGAAATTGCGTTTGCCAATTTTGAAATACATGCCATAATTAAACTGATTTAGAGATTATTGCGGTAACTACGTCTGCGACCACATAAGTGAAATAATTCCCTGCCGAACCCTCGGGCGCGGTTAACGTTACTGTTATCATACCTGCGTTTGCGTTGCTGTCGAAATCAAACCCCGAACACTCCAAAGGAGACACACCACCCACGAATGTATATTCGCCGTTCGCTTCTTCCACCAGGACATAGAATTTGCCCGTGAGGATAGGTCTTGTCTGCGTTACGTAAGAGCCGGAACGCGGCATTTTAAAAACTACGCTAATATCCTGCTTTACCGAAGCATCCATAGCCCGGATAGACCCGGTAACTTGGATATTTTGTTTGTACCCTTCTACCAAGATAGATTTAGCGCCCGAGGCAAACGTTATGCCATTGACATAAGTACCTGTGGATGAAAACGCTAATTTAGCATCCTCTGCGTGCACCAAATATATATTTTTGATACCTACCTGCGGAATCGTACACCCTACGGTGATGTTTCCGGATAGTTTACCTAAACAACTTTTTGCCATATTATTTTTGAAATAAAAAAAAGGGGATGGGTTAATATTCCCAACCCCTTTAATTAGTAAATGATTTAATTACTTTATGCTCTTGCGGTCAACCACAACTGCATCTTCTCGGGAGCTACCAACATAGCATCAGCCGCGAACAAAGTCTGTGAGTAGTAGTTTCTGCTCTTAGCATCCTGGATGAACGGAGCAATAACTGTACCAGCGCTTTCCAGTGCAATCTGAATATTGTCCTTCGGGGTGAACGCGATAAACGCGGTGTCCAAACCGTCAACAGTAGCTGCGTTAGAAACGTGTCTCAGTTCGTTAATCTTGTAACCCTCGAAGTAATACACCGGTCGACCGTCAACGATATCGGACTGCGCCACACTGTTATCACGTGTCTGCAACAAGTTCTTGTACAAGCGCATAACGTTAGACGTAACGAAGAATTCAGAGTTGTCCAGTGTATCGGGGCGTTGTGCGTCAATAGCACCGCGCAATGCAGCGAGAACGCCGTTAGTATCGAGAACCAATACTTTTTCAGTCATTGCGCTATCCTTGTACTGCTTGATGATACCGCCGTTGGCGAAGATACCGTAACCAGTTGCTTCTGCCGATACGTTACCGTCCAACCAGGCCAAGCGAAGCAGGTCTGCCTCCAACACCTTCAATACCTCGGACTGAATGAAGCCAGCCAATTCGGTTTCAGAGAAGTTGTCATCAAGGTTGATACCCTTTGCAACCATCTTACCCCACAAGCTTTGCAAGCAAATCTCAATAGGCAGTTCGATAGGTGCGTGCTGGTAATATTTAACCTTATCAGCTACGCTGTTGTAAAAGTATTCACCGTTACATCCTGCTGATTTACGCAATGCCTTATCAGCTGCTGTAAGGGAAACAACGGGCGTACCGTTAGGGATACCGTTCATTACTGTAATGCCTTGTGCGATTTCACCGGCAAGACCGACGGTCAAAGAAATAACCTCGTTTAATGAGTTGAGGTTCAATTTGTTAAGGTCTGTAAATGTAAAAGCCATAATCTTTTGTTTTTTTTTAGTTACTTGTTGTAAAATCTTTTAGCTGCTTCTGATACAGCCTCTTTAGACAATTTTGTTTCTTTCTTCTTCGGCATGTTAACGGGCGGTACGCCGGGTTTCGGTGTCGCTCTGTTAAATTGAGCCGTCATAGCCTCTATTGTTGCGGTGAGTTCGGTAACCGAAGTTTCCAAAGCTGCCATACGGTTTGCAAACTCTTTGGGTACATCAGCGGTTGCCGGGGTTTCAATCTCTTCTTTTTCTTCTTTTTCTTCCTTTTCCTCTTCTTCTACCTTGGCTTCTACGCTTTCGATAACACCGTTTGCAATGGTGATAACCAATACACCGTCCTCAACCTGCACTTCTACTTTGCCGTCCGGGTGGGCATTGCCTTCGCTATCGAAAACCTTGTCGCCGATAGCCATTGTTTCGCCAGCCGCTTCAATCGTGATACTTGCACCGTCTACGGTTTCAACCGTCTCTGTTGCAAAGCTCGACTTTTTAAATAGCTCTGCGAAAGAACTAAAAAATTTGTTCATCTTCTTTTCGTTTTGATTATTAAATAAGCTTGTGGTGGCTGCTGGAAGTCCTACCAAATCGCATGAATATAATTCAAAAAATTCGGTAACGTCCAGCACATCACCGTTTAATGTCTGATTGTTGATGCCCACCACCGAAACGCCCAACATATCGGGCTCGTTCTTTATCATCTCGGAGATGAATTTTGCCTCCGATGGGTAGGCGGCTTGTAAGGCTTCGGATAATTCCAAATCGGCATAAGCTACGCCATCCTCATAAATGAAGTTAGTGAATTTTCCTAAATACCCGTCCAACATATCCGCCCCGTTATGGGTACGCCTGCAATGGATAGGCTTTAGGTTGCCGAGCGTTACAACGCTTTGAACCGCGGTCTCCGTAATAACCAACGGAAATTCCTTGCCTTCATATGTCCCAAAATTGGTAGTAACCCCGGCTTGAATAATTCTAAGTTTTCTAAATTTCATATAATTTGCTTTTGTTGTAACACGTGCAAAGATAGGCAGTATATGGTAAACTGCCATCTCTGTACGAGTTAATGGTTTAAAATGTTGCCAGCCCCTGGACTACCGAAACGTCGTTCTGCCCGCTGTTTATGTCCTGCACCGATACAACGGGGTTAGGCATGTTCATTACCGCGTCGATAACTACCCCGGCGAGCTGGTTAATGCTTTCGCTTGATAACTTCATGCTCTCCGCTTGCTTAACTACCCGGTTAGCTTCGGAAAGCCCGGCAACCATACCGCCGTCAGCAAACTTGTAGAGCCCCGAGGTACCGAACGAATTGCCGCCGTGTGCTTCGTTGAGTGCAGATAACGCGTTAATCTCGGCGCTCGCTGTCTTCTTCATGATATAAACGTTCTCACCGCCTTCAGCTTCGAACACCTGCCCGTTATCGCCCCGGAACGTCACACCGCCCTGCGCATGGGAACGCCCGTATATCTGACCGCCCTTTGCATACTTCTTAACGGAAGTGTTAATTTTTGTGTCGGGGTCTTTCTGTTTTGCAATAGTAGCGACTTGCTTCATACCGAATGCAATCACAATCGCGGCTTGTGCGATACCGAATATACCACCACTTGCCAGCGCTTTTGTTGCACCTAAGTAAGTATTTATTGTCGCTTGAACAACCGCAAACGCCTTACCTATAGCACTTTGTTCCCCTAGCAGTGTTGACATTTGTCCTGCAAGTCCTGCGGTCATCGCCAGCTCTGCGTTAACGCGGGCCTTGGTGTTCGCCTCCTTCGCCTTCTCGTATTTGGACTGTATCAACGCGGTGTCCGCGCCTATCTTCTCGGCGGCGGCAATCTCTTGTGCGTATTGTGCATCGAGCTGCATCTGCCGCGCGTCGTATTGGTTTGTTGCTTCGGCCATTTTCAGCTCCAGCAAGTTCTTCGCGTCCATCGCTTTTCGTTCTTTCGATAACTCGTCTTGCTCTTTTTGACGCTGTGCCTCCAATTGCTGTACGCCCAAATTAAATTCGGCCTCCTTGTTGGCGTATTCTTGCTGCGTAATGAAGCCTTGTTCGAGTCTGTACTTTTCAAGCTTTAAGCTTTCCTCTACGTATGCCTTTTTGTTTTCTATCTTCGTTCCTAAGGCATCGTTTTCCAGTTCCTTAGCCTGCATTGAGAGGTTAAGAGCCGTTAACGCGGTTTCCATCTGCTTAATGGTAGCTTCTTGCAAGGCGCGCTTTTGGTTCTCCGCTTCCTTCGCTGCCTTTATTGCGGCCTGCGCCTTCTTGGCCTCTGCCGCCTTGTAAGCTGCTTCGTTGGCGGCTATCTGCGTCTTTACAATACCGCTCGCCTGGTTCTCCAGCTCTTTACGCTGCCCGATATAATCGGCTTGGCGCGCCTGTAGGTCTGCCAGTGCCTGCATCTCGGCACGTCTGTCTTCCTTGCTTGTGTAACCAAGTTCGTTTTGCGCCTTGATTTGATTGTACTTCTGCTGTAGTACGTCTATCTCGGCTTTCTCCATTTGCTTGGAAATCGCGATAGCCTTTTGCGCTGCCAGGTTCCGTTCCTCTGCGGTCTTTAACTGGTCTCCTACAATGGTACGCTGCGCTTCCAGTTCTCTACGCATCGCCGACAATGTTACAAGGTTGTTTGTTTCTGCCTCATATATCGCTAACTCTTGCTTGGTGAGTGCCTTTGCCGCGTTCGCTGCCTTCGTGGTCTCCTCGGTAATAAGACCGATAGACGAAAGCAAGTTAACGACCTTTTCCGTTATCCATTCGAAAGCCTTTGCCACACCCCCGAGAAGCTCGGTAACGCCGTCCAGTATGCGTGAGAAGATAACCTCAAACGGGGCGAATGCCGCCTTTAGGTTTGCCGCCATCTCACTGTTACGTTTCATCAGCTTTTCAACCGTGGATATGAGAACCAGTATAACCGACACAATGGCGAGTATCGGGTTCGCTTTCAACGTAGCGTTAAACACCTTTAGGATGTTCACGCCCCCGGAAAGGGAGGTAGCCATAGCCGCGGTAGCCCCGGAAAGCCCCTGCGTGCTGCTCATCGCCTCCTGGATGCTTTCCGCATAGTTACCTACGTTCCGGCGGTTGTCGCCTACAGCCTTTTCCATGTCCTTAAGCTTGTCGCTTATTTCCTTCGTCTCGGTCACAAGCTTCTGCCCCTCGTCCGTGTTGTTGCGCGTCGCTGCACTCATCGCGTTTAGTTCCTTGGTGTTCTTCGCCAACTGTGCACGGAGCGCGTCTACGCTGTCCTCCTGGCTGTTTAGGAGCGTCGTGTTCGTCTTTATCTCGCGGTTGTTGTCGGAGATTGAGGCGTTAACGTCCAACAACTGTTTTTTCAAATCTATTTGCGCTTTCGCTGCATCGCCTACTGCCTTTTTATACTCATCTTGTCCGATTGTTCCGGACTTGTACGCCTTGCCTGCCTCGTCCAACTGCTTCTTCTCGTCCTTAAGCGCTGCCATTAGCTGGCTCTTTGTTTCTGCCAGCTCTACGGACTTTGCTATAAGGGCGTCCAACCCGTCGAGGGCTGATGACGTATCAAACGAAAGGTCTAATAGAGTAACTTTTTCTGTTGCCATAATCCAAATTATTAATTTTTAACTGCGATTAACGTAACGTTCGCATTTCCAGTTGACGCGTCCCAATTGCTCAACGTTCTAAGATAGAACCAGTGGTTAAGCTCACCCACAAAATAAAGCGCGTCGGACTTCATTTTCTGAATGTCAAAATACGATAGGTTCATTTTAGCCGTAACCTGCCAACCTGGGGAAAAACGGTAGTAATGCCCTGCTATCGTAGAGCGATAACCGCTCGCACGGTTGAAATAGTTATCGAGCGCGTAATAATCGTTTGAACCCGATAACTTAATCATAGAGGCGTACGGTTTTTGTGCACCTGGGTTCACCGGGAACGCGCTCTCGCCTACTGTCTCCTGCGTAGATATGGCACCACCATAACCGCCTACCGTCTGTTTAAGCGAACCTACCTGCACCGCGTATGTTCTTGCAGCGCCAGCGGTTTCTGCAACCTTTATACTCGATTGGTCTATTTTTCCCGTCCAGTCTACCCGATACGTAGAACTCGTAGACGGGTTGATAAACGGTTTGAGCGCCAACGCAAACGGTTTGGACTTAAATTCATACGTCCAGCAAAACGCTTTGCAGAACGCCTGCACAATCCCGAAAGGCGTATCTACGCCCATTGTTTCCACCAAGTCCCAAGCATACTCCGGGGCTGTAGCCGAATTAATTCGGAACGATATGTAATACGCTTCCGTAGTCGGTACGGTGGTAATCGGTGTGCCCGAATACACCCCCGATGAGGCGGATGTGGTAAAGCCGAAGTTCAAATCATGTGAAGCCCTCGGGGTAACCATGAATGATGTATTACCAGGGCTTACCGGGTAATACGGGTGGTTACCGTCAGGTCTTACCGCACCGCGCTTAAATGGCAAAGCGAATGTACCGCCGTTGCTTCTAAGGTAAACGGTAGAAGGCGCGGAAGGTGGAAGGACGATAAACGAATCGTCTGTAAACCTTAAGTCGAATTCAGAGCCAACCATGTATGTAAAACACGTGGCTACCTCATTGCTTTCCGCTATCATGTAATTAGCCGGATATACGGAGCCGTCCAGCCCGTCATGCGCGCCTTTAAAAACCAACTGGCTTTCCGCGTCCCTGTAGTCCCCCGCCTTTTTTGTGACCCGGTCTGCTACATATGCCATAAGCGCGGGCGTTGTCCCGTTTTTCGCGTATAGTGTAGGCATGGTAACGTCGTTCGGGTACGCGTAATTAAGGCTATCTATATACGTCGAAAACTGATACGCCGGCGTTTCGTATTTAGGTATTGCCACCACCGGGGCCCGTAACGACGAAAGCTTCGATATGTTTTCTACCAATTCAAGGCTATATCCGTCCTCGTCCGCCGTTACACGTACACGGAACAAACCGCTACCGAACGGAATATTGAAGCCCCCGAAATACAACTCCGCACGGTACGGGGATGTCCTTGCGAACGCCCCCGGAAAACGCTCGGAACGGAACACACGGTCATTTACTTCTGACCGGGGTATGTTGATTGTCCCGGAGTAACTAACCGTTTGCTCCGTAAACTTAAGGGGGTCGGGGTTGTTGATAGTCAGCTTCACCGAGTTAGCGGTTACACCGTCTATCACTTCGCCATTAATTCGTATTGTTAAATCCATGTTGTTAAGGTTCTATAATTTCAAACTTGCATTTAAACGCCGCTACCCGTCCCGTAGCACCGCCTTGTATGTTCAGCGCGTTCGGGTTCTGTATCGTAACGCGTGCCCATTGGTTAGTAGCCAAAGGGAATACCCCGGCAACCTCGCCCGAACGTGAAAGCCAGTACAACGCGTTTTGGTTATCGTCCGTTACTACTACGCTTATCGTAACGTCATAGGACAACACGCGGTTGCCGCCCGAGAAGTTAACCAGGTAAGTAGGCACAATGCGGTATTGGTCGAAATACATCGTATCATAAGCCCCTTTGCTGTTAAGCCATCGAAGCGTTACGCGCTTGTTGGGGTCGGGGCAATACGGGTATTTACGTTCAAAACGTGCGTAGCCCCATACGTTGGCGTCGTTTGCGGTTCTGAACGTCAATGTGTTTATATTGGCGCGGTCTAAAACGGATGTCATAAACCAAGTGCTGGATGTTGATTCGCCTCCGTACCTAAACCGTAGTCTACCGTCCGAGTTTGCCGTAAGTTGCCCGTATCGCAGTGCAAAGTTAAACGGCGTACCCGTCAAGGGGCTGTTAAGGAACGAAGCACAACTAAAGTCCAATTGGTTAAACAGTCCGTTACCATAGTCCGATAGGTTGCGCGTGCTTGCAAGGTTGGCAAACCTACCATCCGCTACGGGGGCGTGGATAGCGCGCATAGTGATAGATTTCAACGTGCCCTCCATGTATTGTATTGACACGTTATCCACGAAGTCGGTAATCCCCAACCCCGCGTTAAGGCTCTCCGTTATGCTCGGTGTGGCTGCTGCCATCATCGACATATCCAATATAGCACCCTCGTATGGGGTAACTACGGCGGTTGCCTTGGTAGCTCCATTACGTGAAAAGATAAGGGTTATACTGGTAACCGAGTCTACCTGCTCCAGTCGTATAGGGCGATATATACCGGCGCCGATGCCGCCAATTATCGTATAACCAGCAGCCGTGGTGGTAACGTTGTTTAATAGATTTCTTATAATCATTGCTTTTTAGTTAAAATGGTTAATACCTCCGCCCGTACTATCCGGGACACCTCTACTGTGATACGTTGCACCATCTCGGGGGTTAGTATCTTACTTGCTACGCCGCCTTCGTTGTGCTCGTTGGGTACTTTAATACCATCGCGCTTGATAACGTATGCGATTGCGTATGCCGCTTCTTCGGGTATGTCCGTACCGGCGTTCGCGTTCTTGTCTTTTATCCACTGCTTAATGGCAGAAACGGGTGGGAAGCTACCAGCCGCCCTCCCGTCTTCCATCTGATAGATGTATGCCGGGCTTTCTATCTTAACGCCGCCTGCATACTCTACCACTTCTGTTTCTCTATCGAAGCGACCCGAAGCGTTAAGCCTCATGCGATAGTAGTTAGCCACTATCTCGTCGCGTATCTGCCTAACTAATTGGGTAACTTCCTTGTTCATAGTTAAATATACTTAATCCAGCTAAAATGTTTCCTCGTCTTCGGGTAGTTTACATCGTGCTCGTTGCCATATGCCTCCTTTTCAAAACTCATGCGGTCATATGGCTTGTCATTGGGGTCGCACGGCTTCTTTTCAAAGCTCCAACCGAAAAAGCGAATGACGTACTCGATACCATACCACAAGTAAAACGGCACATACAGCATTTCACGCATTTGCATCGTGTGGATGTGTTCGTGTCTTAACGTCTTCTCGCTAATTACAGCGTTACCACGTACGAAGAGAACGCCGAATAGGTTAATAGCTTTGAAGCCTTTAACCGGGATAATGTTGTTTCTGATGATTTTCATGTTCTTTTGTTTTTAAACAGTGCACAAAAGTACGAAGTAAACCATCAGAAAGCAAACGGTATTAAGTTCACGCCCCGTACTTGTATGCGTCGAACGTTGCCTCCCAACCCGATTTGATTGTATCGTACTGGTTCTGCACTTTGGTGATACGGAGCGAGCCAATCTCGTAGCCACATATGAAGCTTTTAAGCATCTCATGCAACAGTAGGTCTGTACGTATCAAAGTTGCAATCTCTACTGCATCGTCTCGCATATAAGCCGATGTACCCATACAGCGGATGACTACCGTGTAGGCGCTGCTGTTAGGTACGTTCGTGTCCGTATAGCTTCCAGTTGTTACGTCAAGCGTAAAAAAGTCCTCGCTCAATTCGTTAGCCGATACGTTCTGTACCGCGGTATCTCCGAATATCAGCGTTTTGCCCAGTGCTGTAGCCCGGGCGCTCGCTGTGTTAATTATTGTTTCAAAAGTCATAACTATCTGTTTTTCATTTGTTGTTTCTTCATTTCTCGCTTCTCCTTCTCTATCTCGTCGTTACGTTTGGCGATGGCAAGCATAGCGTCCGAGTAGTTGATTTGCTTCGCGTCCTCAAAGCTACAGTGGAAAAGCTCGGCGGTAATCTGCACAAGCCCGAGAAGGTTCTTTGCTTGTTTAATGTTCTCATCACCCGTCAACGCGCTTTCGCCCGTCTGCTTCATGTTCTGAAACACGATTTGCTCGAGACCGTCCGCAATTTCCATCTGTGACACTATGAACTTATCAAGCTTCGCGGCATCTATGATTGTCTCGGGTTCGTAGTTGTCATCGGTCCACGCCTTGATACGCTCGTTTGCGTCCTCTGCACGGCGCGTTTCAAGCATAGACCATAGAGTTATGCCTTCAACGTCCCTAAGTCTGTACACGGCTTTCCCATTGCGCGTAGCGACTTGTGAGGGGCGGCAGTACTTTATCATATCCTTAAGCAACTTCTCTTCGTCCTTGGTTATTCGGACAGTTCCGTTTGCCGGTAGGTTAGCAACTCTTAATAAAACCTTTCGGTTGTTAATCGCTGTTATGCGATATATCCATTTCAATATAAATTTCTTCATTATTTGGGTCTGTATTTACGTATCAAGAAGTCCACACCGTAACGGAGTGCGTCGAGTGCGTGGTTCCACGCGTCTATCGCCTCGTTGGTGTATATGTCCGATACTTCGTCCTTAATCCATTTGTAGTTATCCAGTTCGTCCAGTAGCTTGACCGAACGCTTTGTTACGTGCAACTTGAACTGCTTCACCTGGGCAATGCCTGCTGCTATGGAGCCTCGCCCCTTAACACACGGTATTGCTTTGATACGCTTCTGTTGTAGCTCCACGATACTCTTTTGCTCCGCACTATCGCACACCGTTATCACGCGGTTCAGTGCATTAGCGTTCAAGTAGTCCGCTATATGGCTATTCAGTAGACCCTGCTCATAACAAAGCAAGTCTACGAACAAGTCCCAGCCCTCCATGCGTATGTCGACAATCGCGGTGGGGTCATTAACGAAACCGAAGTCAAGCCCCAGACACCGCCCCGTAAACGTCTCGGGCATATCGTCGATAACCTCATACTCGGGGTAAACGTTACCCTCTACGCCACCCGTCAAGCCCTCACCGTACACGCGCCACCAGTTGGCATCGTCCTTGTTCTTCTCAATGGCTGCCACTTGTTCGGGGGTCAAGTACGGGTTATCCTTGTACGTCGAGTGTATCGTAACGTATCGGTCACCTACGAACTCGGTCTCGCCCCAAAACTTACGTACGGGGTTGTAGTCGATGATAACCTTTTTACGGGTACGGATATCAAGCTGCCTAAAGATTTCCCGGGGTATGCTTTGCGCCTCGTTCACGAAAAGAATATCACGTGCCGGACCGTGCACCTTCCCGGCGTTATCGCATGAGAAGAACTCAACTATCGTGCCGGTCGGGTATTCGTAGGTACATTCTGTTTTATTAAATCGTTTCTCGTCCCAATATCCCTCGGCTGCCACCATAGATTTAAAGTCACGGAGCATACCGCGCTTGACCATGGGGAACGTAGCCGCTACGCACGATATAACAAGAGGTTGGGGGTTGCTCAATGCAAGTATGTGCAACATCTGTAGGGTTGCCCATGTCTTGCCGCTACGTGTACCGCCTTTAGAGGCTACGCCGCGTATCTTCGGGTCTACGAAAGCCGATAATATCTTTTCAAAAGTAAATGTAACGTTCATCGTTATATGCCTCCTAACTTCTGTAGGTTCTTCACTGCATCCTCTGAAAGCACGTTTACCTGCATAGCCTTCGTGCCGGCTTCCTTGCCGTTGCTTGTAACGTCCTTAAGGTCGCGTAGTCCTCTAAGCTTCGCCATATAGTTGGCATCAACCACGCCGGCGAGCGCGCTTTCGTCCATATCGGTTGCGATGAGTTCGGCGATAAGGGCGTACCCTGTCAAAAGGTTGGCCGCGTCTTCGTTCCCGTCCTCTGCCAGCTTTTCAAGTCGTGCGCCGTTCTTCTTGAACGCTTGCAAAGTCCATCCGATGAAAAGGCAGAAGCCACCAAGCGATGGCGCGCGTTTCTTCTCTATAGGGACTTTTTGCCCTGCTGCGTTCCCACCTTTTAGGACTTCATAAGTAATGAGCGGGTTACGTGCGCAAAAGTTCATGTACTCGGCTACGTAATCTACGCACTCCTCGACGGTAGTCAACGTAGCGCCTTTGCAACCGCGCGTCTGCACAACCTCATAAAGTTCTTTGCACTTCTTCAAATCTGTTTTAGGGGCGGGGGCTTTGCCCGTCGCTTGTCCCTTGGTAATTGCCGCTTTCGTATCGGGGGCGGCCTCCTTCTTTGCTCTTCCTGCCATATTTTTGTTATTTGGTATTAATAAGGTATCGCACGTGTGTGCCCGCGGTCTCTTAAAGAGATGCAAGAGTAGTAGACCAGTAGTTGGACTATTCCAGTAGTTGGACTATTCCAGTAGTTGGACTATTCCAG
>ERZ773181.733-NODE-733-length-33315-cov-6.007156_pt1 | contig 33315 bp, 24 predicted proteins | sample MGYA00581001_ERZ773181 | MGnify/ENA primary metagenome ERZ773181 (study PRJEB29015, sample SAMEA2737780) | human gut metagenome | biome: human gut; feature: human-associated habitat; material: faeces | place: China | collected 2012 ...
CTGCCGCAAACGCGGCAGGCCCGATTCGGTTATTCTGACCAGTAAAGCCCGGCAGCTTCGGCTGCGGGAGCGGCTGCAAGCAGCATATTTGCCGCCTCACGCCGCGTCAGCGGCGCCTCATAGTCCGAGGCAGCAAGCGGGATGCCTGCGTTTGAGAGCGCGCTGACCGCACTCTGCGCCCAGGTAGGAATGGCGGAAGCCTCATCCGGCGCAAAGACAGCGGCATCGCCCGGCAGGCGCAGGAGCTTTTGGAGCATGACGGCTGCCTCTGCGCGGCTCAGATCCTCCTCCGGGCGGAAAACCAGCCCCTCCTCGGTCGGCGTCCCGGAGATCATGCCGGACTGATAGGCCGCGGCCAGATACGGCTGCTGCCAGAGGGGCGTTTCCAGTTCATCCGCGAAGCCGGTCGAGATCGTCCCGTCCGACTGCTCAAGTCCGGCCAGCTTCATGCAGGCGATTAGAAACTCGCTGCGGCTGACAGGGCAGTCCGGCTCAAAGCAGAGGTTCCCGGCAATGACTCTGCCGGTGTAAAGCCCCTTGTCCTTGAGCCACATGGCGGCGAACGCATCCCGGTCGCCGGACATATCCTGATACGTTGCCTTATCCGCGGGCTTCAGAATGCGGATCTTGACGCAGGCCTCATTCGAGACGTTCCCGGCCGGATCGGTCGCAGTAAAAACAAACGAATCCTTGCCGACCTTGTTTTTATCCGGCGTATAGGTGAAGCTGCCGTCCGTATGCAGCTCGACCGTGCCGCGCTTTGGTTCCTTGACAAGCTGATACGTCAGCTCCTGATCCTCCTGATCTGTGGCTGAAAGCGTGCCGGTGTTCGCAATGTTCTTATACGTTTCCAGAGTTCCGTCCTCGCAGACCGGCGCGGTATTCGTGCCGGAGAGAATGCGCAGGGATACCGTGACGGCGTCGCCGAGCGTCCCGTCTTCGATCGGGCAGTAGACCAGCTCACAGTCGGCGTTTCCAAGGCAGACCGGGCGCAGCTTCATCTTTTCCAGTGCTGCCGCAGGCAGAATGTCGCCCCGGCAGATCACGCGGCTGCCGATGCAAAGCTCTGCCTGATACGCGGGAGGGACGGAGGAAATGTAGACGCCCTCCAATCCGTCGGAATCAGAAAAGTCTGCGGCGGTAAACCTGTATTCCGAGGTATAATCGACGGCGATCTCAGCGGCCAGAGCAGGCACGCAGAGCATGACCAGAACCAGCGCTGCGGCAAGCGCGGCGCGAAGCGGGCAGGTACGGTGTTTCAAAGGGAAAACCTCCTTTTTGATGTTACGGAGGTAGTTTCTGCGCCCGGCGGGAAAATATGCAAGCGAAGCTGAAAAAATCCCTCCGATCGGGTCGGAGGGATAAATTGTGGGGAATTCAGGAATAGAATGCGTCGATTGCGGCGATAAGCTCCTTCAAAACCTCCTGCAGGGGCTTTCCCTTGATCTGTGCACCGGCTGTCGCGCCATTTCCGCCGCCGTTGCCGAGCGTTTCCAGAACCGCCTGCACATTGCACGAGCCGATGGAGCGTGCGCTGATGATGATCTGTCCGTCGTCCGGGAAGAGAACGAAGGAGGTGGTAATGCCGGAAACGTTGATCAATTCATCCGCGGCCTGAGACGCGATCACGCGGGTGAGCTTTTCGTCTACGCAGGCAATGGCGATCTCATTCCGGTACAGCCGCGCCGCCTGAATAACGCGATAGCGCAGAAGCGTATCGTCCAGATCTGTCTGAAACAGCTTTTTGACCTCGACCGGGTCCGCGCCGGCCTTACGCAGATATGCCGCCGATTCGAACGTGCGCGGGCTTGTCCGGATGGAGAAATTTTTCGTATCCAATACGATACCGGACAGAAGCGCCTGCGCCTCGATCGGCTTCAAATCGCGCTGATTGACCGCATACTGCAGAAGCTCCGTCACCAGCTCGGAAGCAGAGGAAGCAGACGGCTCGTGCAGCTTGACAACAGTCTGGCTGATAGAATCCGCAGCATTGCGATGGTGATCGATCAGAACGACGCGGGAGATCGCTTCCAGCAGCGGCCTGCTCTCGACCTGACCGGGCCTGTTCGTGTCGACTACGATGAGAAGACTGCGGTTGTCCGCCTCGACCAGCGCGTCCTGCCCGGAAATAAACAGATCGGCATAGTCCGGAATGGCCCTGAGCTCCGCAATCAGGCTCTGGCAGGCGTTCTTTTGAAGGTCAATTACGATTTTTGCCCGGCAGCCCTTGATACGGCACAGGCAGAGAAGACCGACGGCTGCGCCGAGCGCGTCGAGATCCGCCATCCGGTGCCCCATAATATATACGGTGCTGGACTGGCTGATCAGCTCTGACAGGGAGCTTGCGATCAGACGGGAGCGGATGCGGGTGCGGCGGTCCGTCTCCTTGACTCTGCTGCCGTAGAAGGTAAAATTGAACCGGTCCTTGATAACGGCCTGATCACCGCCTCGGGAGAGTGACATTTCGATTGCAAGCGAGGCAAACTGGTAATTTTCCGCGAAGCTCCCGCCGTCCTTGCCGATGCCGAGCGAGATGGTCGCCGACATCCCGCCGGTTGACGTGATGTGCCGAACATCCTCCAGAAGCGTTGAAAAACGGCTCTCCTGAAGCCGGGGCAGATCCTTGCTTTCAAAGATCACCAGATAGCGGTTGCGCTCGATTTTCCGGCACAGCGCCTCCAGCCCCGTCGTCCAGTTCGCCACAACGTCGTTGAGCTGCGCGTCAAGCGTGGAGATGGCGGAATCGGAAAGATTGGTGGTCAGCTCATCGTAGTTATCAATGAGAACGATCGACACAACCGGACGCGTCCGCATGAATTCATCGCGGATGTTGAACATCTCCGTCATGTCGGCGAAGTAGATCGTCGCGAGCTGCACGGTCGTCGTGCTGTCCTCAGAGCGGACGAAGTTGCCGTAGATGCGATAGCGCCGGTCACCGATGTTCCGGTCGCCGGACATCTCGGAATGGCCTTCGCTCAGCCACTTGTTGGAGAAATCTGGGATCACGGCTTCGAGCTTCTGATAGCTGGCCGTGTCGGAGAGGCCGGTGATAGCAAAGAAGCTGGGGTTTCCCCAGATGATCTCGTTGTCGGGCAGCCGGATGACTGCCATTGGGAACGCGGACCCGGCATGAACGGAAATACCGGCAGAATCGGTCGCCTTCTGCACATAGCTCATAAGCTCACGCTTGCGCCTGGAGAGCTGGGCACGGCTGATAATAAAAACGATCACCGTGGCAAGAAGCGCACCGCCCGCCAGATAATACTGCCGCAGCACGGCAGCTGAGGCGGCGAAGAGCAGCATGACCACAAAATACCAGATCGTATTGGGGTTGAGCAGACGCCAGACAGGTTTTTTCAAATACTGTCGCCTCCATTTCGCAATGAACAAATTTATATATATTATATCAGATATGTCCGTAAAATCAACAGAAATCGCGGCTTTTCGTGCGGCTCGAAAAGCCGTGTCTCCGGAAATACTTCCAGAAAAGATAGAAAAAAGGTATACTTTTTGAAAAAAGTGTGATATACTTAATCAGAATTGCCTCACGGGAGGCTTTCTTTTGGGATTATGCGCCGCCTCGGACGGCGCAGCAAATAGATCAACTGCATATTCATATGGAGCGCAGGCAGCGGCGAAGCAGACCGGGGCGAGACGGGGCTCAGGACACTTCCCTGTATGCGCCTGTTCTCCTGCGTCTTTTTTGCATTTGTTCCGCGCGTGATCCGTTTGCCAGAACGGCGCTGCGCAGCCTAATCCATACCTATTTTTTTAAGAAAAGAGTGAAATCATTTGGCAGAAAAATTGAAAATCATCCCGCTTGGCGGTCTGAATGAGATCGGCAAGAATATGACCGTGCTTGAATACGGCAAGGATATCATCATCGTTGACTGCGGTCTCGGCTTCCCGGACGATGAGATGTATGGCGTTGATCTGGTCATTGCCGATATGACCTATCTTGTCAAAAACAAGGACAGAATACGCGGTATGTTCCTGACGCATGGCCACGAAGACCATATCGGCGGCATTCCCTACGCCATGGAGCAGTTCAGATGCCCCATCCACGCCACACGCCTGACCGCCGGCATCGTCCAGCTGAAGCTGGAGGAGCATCAGCTCCAGAATGCGGTGCATCTGTTTACGCATGAGGCAGGGGAGAAGGTCAAGGCCGGCTGCTTTACGGTGGAATTCATCCATGTGAACCATTCCATCGCCGACGCAGTCGCCTTTGCCATCAAAACCCCGGTCGGCACCGTCGTCATGACGGGCGACTTCAAAATTGACGCCACAGCAGAGGACGGCATGATCGATCTTGCGCGCTTCGGCGCTCTGGGCAAGGAGGGCGTGCTGGCGCTGCTGTGCGATTCGACAAACGTGGAGCGGCAGGGCTATACGCCGTCCGAGCGTACGGTCGCGGGCAGCTTCGAGCGGCAGTTTACCGGCTGCAATAAGCGCATCATTGTCACGACTTTTGCCTCCAACGCCTTCCGCCTGCAAAGCCTCATTACGGTCGCGAAGAAATTCGGCCGCAAGGTCGCGGTCACGGGCCGCAGCATGGAGAATATCCTGAAGGTATCCACAGAGCTTGGCTATCTGAAGATCCCTGCGGGCACGCTCGTCGATATCAATCAGATCAAGCAGATCCCGAACAACAAGCTTGTGATCGTCTCGACCGGCTCACAGGGCGAAAATATGTCCGCGCTCTACCGTATGGCGTTCTCTGGCCACCGTCAGGTTGAGATCACAGCGTCTGACCGTGTAATTATCTCCGCGTCCGCCATCCCCGGAAACGAAAAATCCATCGGCAAGATCATCAACGAGCTCTACCGCAAGGGTGCAGAGGTCATCTATGACAAGCTTGAGGGCCTGCACGTCTCCGGCCACGCCTGCCAGGAGGAACTGAAGATCATCCACGGATTGCTCAAGCCCAGATTCTTTATTCCCGTCCACGGCGAGCAGCGCCATCTGCAGGCGCATTCGCGTCTGGCCCAGACTATGGGCATGGATCCCAAGAATATTTTTATCTCCGATATCGGCAAGGTGCTTGAGCTTACAAAGGCCACCTGCAAGTGGGGCGGCACCGTTCCGTCCGGCAGGATTCTGGTCGACGGCACCGGCGTCGGCGACGTCGGAAGCGTCGTTCTGCGCGACCGGAAGCATCTGGCGCAGGACGGTATGCTCGTCGTGGTCGTCAACATTTCCAGCGAGGACGGCAGCGTCATCACCGGCCCGGACATCATTACAAGAGGCTTCGTCTACGTGAAGGAGTCGGAGAACCTGATGGAAGAGCTGCGTGTGATCGCCGCGCACGCCATCGACCGGTGCAGCCAGAATGGCCGCAGCGATTGGAGTGTGCTGAAAGCCAACATCAAAAACGACCTGTCCGGGTATCTGTTCAAGACAACAAAGCGCAATCCGATGATCCTGCCGGTCATTATGGAGATCTGAGGACGCCGGACTCGCGATTTTTTCTGAAACACAAGAAAAAACAGAAAAAAAGTCAAATCAGGCATTGTCAAAACGATAAAGTTGGGGTTATAATAACACAGTTGCGCGAGTGCGCGGCAATGTTACCAGATGAATGAGGATGAGCGAAAGAATGGCAAACACAAAGAACCCGAAGCCCTCGACTGAGGACGCAATGGCAACGGTTTCCGCGCTGATCGCAAAGGCAAAGCGCGAAGGAAGCATTCAGTCGAGCGAGCTGACTGCCGAACTGGAAAAGCTGGATCTGCCGGTCGAGAAGATCGAGCATATTTACGATACCTTTGATGCGATGGGCATCCAGATCGTCAGCCCTGAGCTGGAGCTGGACGTCTCCGACGATCTTGGTATGGACATGGACGAGGTTCCCGACAACGACGAGGAAGAGCTTGTAGACCCGCTGGAGCTTGCTGCAGAATACAATCTGGATGACCCGGTGCGTATGTACCTCAAGGAGATCGGTCAGGTCAAGCTGCTGACTGCCGAGGAGGAAATCGAGCTGGCCAAGCGCGTCTCCGAGGGCGATAAAAAGGCCAAGGACCGCTTGACTGAGGCCAATCTGCGCCTTGTCGTGTCGATCGCAAAAAAATACTCCGGCAGAGGTCTGCACATTCTGGACCTGATCCAGGAGGGCAACACGGGCCTGATCCGTGCGGTCGATAAGTTCGACTATACAAAGGGAAACAAATTCTCTACATATGCAACGTGGTGGATCCGGCAGGCCATTACCCGCGCCATTGCCGATCAGGCGCGCACCATCCGCGTCCCGGTGCATATGGTCGAGGTCATCAACAAGGCGACCCGCTGCAACCGCAAGCTCGTACAGGAGCTTGGCCGTGAGCCGACGCTGGAGGAGATCGCCGCAGAGCTGAACCTCCCGATTGAAAAAATCATCGAAGCCAACCGCACTGCAGCCGATACGCTCTCTCTCGATATGCCCGTCGGCGATGAAGAGGATACGACCATCGGCTCCTTTGTCGAGGACGATAATACCCCCGGTCCTGTCGATGCAACATCCAACGCCATGCTCTCTGAGGCGCTGACCGAGATTCTCGGCACACTGACCGAGCGTGAGGCGGACGTGCTGCGTATGCGCTTCGGTATGTACGACGGCCGCACGCACACGCTTGAGGAGGTCGGTCAGATCTTCGGTGTTACGCGTGAGCGCATCCGTCAGATCGAAAACAAGGCCATCCGCAAGCTGCGCCACCCGTCCCGCGCAAAAAAGATCAAGGATTTCTATTGCTGATATCCCCAAACGCCCTTGCAGAATGCTGCGAGGGCGTTTTTGCTCCATTTCTGCAACCAACGCGCGCAAATTCCGTCTTAGATAGTATCAGGAAGAATCAGGAGGGAAATTCCATGCGAACAGTACGAAGCACGATAGCTCTGCTCCTTGCGTTTCTTTTGACTGCCGCGCTCTGCGGCTGTGCTGCTTCTCCATCAGGCGGGCAGCTTGCCAGTACACCCGGCAGCGGCCCTGCCAAACCGGTCGACGCAGCGGATTTCATGTCCTACGCAGGCCCGGTTTTCCCGCTGACGCTGGCGCAGGCGGAGCCTGCACTTTCCGCCGACCGGGAGGTATTGCTCGACTGCGCGCCCTATGCCGAAGAGAATGCCGCCGCGATCACTGTGGCAGATCGGTACACGATCCGCAATGATTCCGGCGAAGACTGCACCGTGACGGTGCTCTACCCCTTCGTTTCCAGCCTCAGTGACCTCGATTCGCTCCGACCGTCGCTTTCGGCAGATGGAGCTGCCGTGCGGAGCACGCTCTATCCCGGCGCGTTCCCCGGCTGGTTTGGTCCGGCCAGTGCTGAGCCGGAGCTTGCGGAGGAACGCTGGAACATTCGACACGCGGAAAGCTGGACGGAGTACCAAACGCTGCTGACCGGCAGCTATCAGGCTGACGCGCTCGCTCCGAGAACACTGCCGGAGCAGACCACCTATGTCTATTCCTTTACCGCATCCGGCGAAACGACGGCAAACGCAGCGACGCTGGCAATCACAGTCGATGCAGACCCGGAAAAAACGACGATCCTGTCCTATGGGATCAACGGCTATGGCCAGAACGACGCGACAGGCCAGCCGCAGTACAGCTATTTTACAAGAGTGCATAATCAGACGCTGCATCTGCTTGCTGTGCTCGGGCAGGATCTGACCGGCTGCACCATGCAGGGCTATACCGACGGAAGCTGCGAGAAGGGGAAAGAACTGGACGCGCTCGAAGGAACCGTGACGCGCACTGAAATGACCCTTGCGGAGTTTCTGCGGCAGACCGCCGCCGCGCAGCTTGGCGCGGACGCTTCCGCCGACGATATTGACTGGCTCGCAGCTGCCGCCGCAGATCTTCTGATGCAATACGGTGTTTGCTCCGCCGCATCCGCCGAGCGCTACAGCGATGGAATGCTGGATGCCATGCTTCAGGACATGGAAGCTGTCCAGCGTATCTGCTATGCCGCAGCGGACATCACCATCCCGGCGGGCGGCACGGTCTGCATTGAGGCCGTCTCCCGCAAGCCGCACAGCTTTGATTTCTTTGGATTTTATAACAAAATGGTTGACGGTTATGGCGTTATGACAACCGGAAGCATTCTGACATTCCAAAACCAGACCGCGCGTCTGGATACGCACGGTCTGGTTACGATCTATGGGCAAAATTTTGAGTTTGACGGACAGGGGAACGCTGTTCCGCTGTCCGCGCAGACGGAATATTACTATCTCAATCTGACAGCCGGTTCCGAGCCATCATAACCGCACAACCGGCTTAATGAGATCGCGCGGCTTGTCCTTCATGAGCCGGAGCGCCTGCGGCAGCGCGTCCCAGCCGTCATAAACGTGCGTGATCAGCGGCTTTACATCGAGCCGCCCGTTTGTCATGAGCGCGGCCAGCTTTTCCATCCGCAGCCGTCCGCCCGGCATGAGACCGCCGTTTATTTGCTTGTGGCCCATCCCGACGCCCCACTCCGCACGCGGCAGGCGCACATATTCTCCGCTGCCGAGATAATTGACATTTCCGATGTTTCCGCCCGGCTTCAGAGCCTTTATGACCGGAATGAACGTATCCGCATCGCCGCCCGCAATGATTGCGCAGTCGACGCCCTTGCCGCCTGTCAGTTCCAGAACCTGCTCGTCAATGGGGCCGTCTTTGTAGCTGATAAAATCGGAAGCGCCATATTGCCGCGCTGCTTCTACGCAGACGGGCCGTGTTCCGACCGCAAGGATTCTGGCCGCGCCCCGAAGGGCTGCGCCCGCCACAGACATTAGTCCGACCGGGCCGATACCGACCACGAGCACTGTATCGCCAAACTGCACGTCCGCCAGCTCCGCGCCGTGAAAGCCGGTCGGCACCATGTCTGAGAGCATGCAGGCTTCCAGAATATCCATACCCTCCGGCAGATGCGCCAGATTTCCGTCGGCGTCGTTTACATGGAAATACTCTGCAAACACGCCGTCCTTGATATTTGAAAACTTCCATCCGGCCAGCATTCCGCCGGAGTGCATCGCATAGCCTGCCTGTGCCTCCAATGAACTCCAATCCGGCGTGATGGCCGGAACAAGCACCCGGTCGCCGGGCTGAAAGTCCTTTACCAGCGCGCCGGTCTCCACAACCTCCGCGCAGCATTCATGCCCCAGGATCAGGTCGTGCCGGTCGCCGACTGCGCCCTCCCAGACCGTATGCACGTCCGACGTGCAGACTGCCGCCGCAAGCGGACGGCAGACCGCATCCAACGGCCCGCATACCGGACGGGGCTTTTCCACCCAGCCGACCTCGCCAATCCTCAGCATTGCAAATCCCTTCATGCGTATCCCCGCTTTCCAATATTAAGTCGGGATAGTATGTGAGAAAAAAACATCTGCTATGCAAAAGCAGCGGCCTCCGGTTCGGAAGCCGCTGCTTTTGATATCAGCCCATTTTTTCCTTCAGATGGGACAGGCGTTCAAGCGCCTCATAGAGCGTCTCGTCCTTCTTGGCAAAGTGGACGCGGACGATGTGATTGATGTTCTCATTGAAGAACGACGTGCCGGGAACGCAGGCCACGCCGACCTTTTCCGCCATTTCCAGGCAGAAATCCACGTCGGATTCGCCCTTGCGCATATATGGGCCGATATCGGCCAGTACGAAATACGCGCCCTGTGGGTCGGTAAACGGAATGCCGATCTGCTTTAAGCCGTCGGTGAACAGTTTTTTCATGTGCGCATAATGCGCGCCGAACTCCTGATAATAGCTGTCCGGCATATCGAGGCCCACAACGGCGGCTTCCATCAGCGGAGACGGCGCGCCGACGGTATTGAAGTCGTGGTACTGCTTGATGCGGTCCATGATGGGCTGCGGCGCGATGGCGTAGCCGAGCCGCCAGCCGGTGATGGAATACGTCTTGGACAGGCTTGAGCAGCTGACCGTCCGCTCCCACATCCCGGGCAGGCTGTTCATGTAGATATGCTTGTGGCCGTCATAGACGATATGCTCATAGACTTCGTCCATAATGGCAAACGCGTCATACTTGATGCACAGCTCGGAAATGAGCTTCAGCTCGTCATAGGTGAAGACCTTGCCGGACGGGTTCGATGGGTTGCAGATCAGAATGGCCTTCGCGCCCTGCTTGAACGCGTCTTCCAGCACATTTGCGTCGAAATTGAACTCCGGCGGTACCAGCGGAACGAAAACCGGCTCACAGTCAGCCATGATGGCCTGCGCGCGGTAATTCTCAAAATACGGGGAGAACATGATGATCTTGTCGCCGGGGTTCGTCAGGGCAAAGATCGTGTCGACCATGGCCTCGGTCGAGCCGATGGTCACGACCATATCCGTTTCCGGGTCAAGCGTGCGTCCCATGAAGCGCCCAGCCTTACGCGCCAGCGCCTGCCGGAAGTTCGGCGCGCCCATCGTGATGGGGTACTGGTGCGGGCCAAGTGCGCTGACCTCGGCCAGACGGTCGGTGAGCGCCTTGGGCGGGTCAAAATCGGGGAAGCCCTGCGCCAGATTGATCGCGCCGCACGCAAGACTCACACGCGTCATGCGGCGAATGACGGAGTCGGTGAATAATTTGTTTTTTCTGCTCATTTCCTGCATCGTTTATTCCTGCCTTTCCTGATCTGATGAAACAATGCCGAGCTCTGCCGCACCGGCAAGCTGCATTCCATTCGTGTGCAGCAGCGACGAGACTTCTGCCGGATCTGCAACACGGAGGATCATATAGGCCATCCCGTTCGGCTGGCCGAAAATCGAATACATATATTGGACGTCGATCTGCCTTTCTGCCAGAAGCTGCAGCAGGCGGCTCAGCCCGCCCGGCTCATCCGGCACGCCGACGGCGACGACCTCGCTGGCCGAGAAGATAAATCCGTTCTTGCGCAGTACGCGGCACGCCTCCGGCTCGTGGCTGGCAATGAGGCGCAGCACGCCGTAATCGCTCGTCTCGGCAATATTAATCGCGCGTAGATCGATATTGTTTTTTGCAAGCAGCGCCGTGATCTCAGCCAGCTGCCCGGCCCGGTTTTCCAAAAAAACGGAAATCTGATGAATCGCCATAGCCTTTTCCTCCTTAGATCCTGCGCTTGTCGATGACGCGGATGGCCTTGCCCTCACTGCGGGCGATGGATTTCGGGGAAACAAGATGCACCTGTGCGAAAATGCCGAGCATTGCCTTGAGCGCGGCGACAAGGCTCTTTTCACGCTGCGTGATCTCGGCCAGAGAGTCAGAGAAGTGCTCCGGCGTCATCTCGACGAGCACATCGAGCGTGTCGGAGTTGTTGACGCGGTCGACCACGATCTGATAGTTGGATGTGTAGCCCTGTTTGAGCAGCACCGTCTCGATCTGCGACGGGAAGACGTTTACGCCCTTGACGATCAGCATATCGTCGCTGCGGCCCATGGGCTTGCACATCTTGATATGCGTCCGCCCGCAGGGGCAGTCCTCATGACGCAGAATGCAGATATCGCGCGTGCGGTAGCGCAGCAGCGGGAAGGCCTGCTTCGTGATCGACGTAAACACCAGCTCGCCCTGTGTTCCCTCCGGCAGCACCTCGCCGGTATCCGGGTCGATAATTTCTGCGATAAAATGATCCTCGTTGATGTGCATACCGGTCTGCGCGCTGCATTCATACGCAACACCCGGGCCGGAAAGCTCCGTCAGGCCATAGATATCATACGCCTTGATGCCGAGGCTCTTCTGGATATCCTGACGCATCTGCTCACTCCATGCTTCTGCGCCGAAAATACCGGCCTTCAGATGGATCTTGTCCCGCAAGCCGCGCTCGTGAATAGATTCAGCCAGATACGCCGCGTAAGACGGTGTGCAGCACAAAACGGTCGAACCGAGATCCTCCATAAATTGCAGCTGCCGGTCGGTGTTGCCGGAGGACATCGGCAGCGTCAGGCAGCCGAGCTTCTGACTGCCACCGTTGAGTCCGAAGCCGCCGGTGAACAGGCCGTAGCCATACGCGACCTGACATACGTCCTCCGGGCCTGCACCCGCGGCTGCCAGCGCACGCGCACAGCAGTCGTTCCAGAGGTCAATATCCTCCTTCGTGTAAAACGCGACGACGCGCTTGCCGGTCGTGCCGGAGGTAGAGTGGATGCGGATGCACTTTTCCAGCGGCTCTGCCAGAAGACCAAACGGGTATGCCTCCCGCAGATCGGCTTTGCTCAAAAACGGCAGCTTGTAAAGATCGTCCCGGCCCTTGATATCGTCCGGCGCAACGTGCGCCGCCTCCATCTTTGCGCGGTAATAGGGCACATTGTCCCACACGTGCCGTACCTGACGGACGAGCCGCTCGTCCTGCCATGTCCGGATCTGCTCCAGGCTGGCGCATTCGATTTCCTTCTGATAATACCGTTCCATGGGTTCTCCTTATGCTTATGCCTCCGCGCCGAGCGCAAAGGCTTTCTCGTTGAGTTCGAGGAATTTTGCCGGGACGCTCTTCTCAATCGCGTCCTGCCACTGCTCGTCCGTAAAGTGGAAATACCGGCTGAGCCTGCCCAGCAGCACAAGATTAACGGCCCTGGTCGAGCCCGCTCTGAGCGCAAGCCCCAGCGCGTCCATCGCGTCGAGGCGGATGGGAAGCGCCGCAAGCTTTTTCTCCAGCGCCTTCGGGTACTCCGCCGCGCCGGTAATGACCGGCATGGGGTTGACCTTCTGCGTATTGGTCAGCAGAACGCCGCCCTCCTTCAGATATTCAGCCCACCGGGCCGCTTCCAACAGCTCAAACGAGAGGACAAAATCGGCCTCACCCTTGTCGATAATGGGAGAGTAGACCTTCTCGCCATAGCGCACGTAGGTCACGACGCTGCCGCCGCGCTGGCTCATGCCGTGAACCTCGCTGACCTTCACGTCATAGTCGTTTTCCAGCAGAATTCTGCCCAGAAGCTTGCTGGCCAGAAGCGTGCCCTGTCCGCCGACGCCGACAATCATAATATTTTTCGTATCCATGACAGTGCCTCCTTGTCTCATTCGCCCAGCGCGCCCTTATGGCACAGCTGGCGGCACAGGCCGCAGCCTGTGCAGAGGGTGTTGTCGATCTGCACTTTTCCGCCCATCACGCTGATGGCCGGACAGCCGAGCTTCATGCAGGATTTGCAGCCTACGCATTTTTCGGGCTTTGCCTCGATGGGGCCGGGGTGTCTGACGTATTTGAGCAGCGCGCACGGACGGCGGGAGATAATGACCGACGGCTCGTCTGCTGCCAGCTCCTCCTTGACCGCCTTGTCGCAGGCAGCCAGATCATACGGGTCGACGACCTGCACGCGCCGGATGCCGACGGCATGGCACAGCGCCTCCAGATCGATCTTTGTGCATGGGTCGCCCTTGAGATTGAAGCCAGTCGTCGGGTTCTGCTGGTGGCCGGTCATGCCGGTGATGGAGTTGTCGAGAATGATAACGGTCGAGGTCGATTCGTTATACGCAATGTTGATCAGTCCTGTCACGCCAGAGTGCATGAACGTCGAATCGCCGATGACGGCGACGGTGTTCGCTGCGTTCTTTTCGCCGGAGGCTTTGTTGAACCCGTGCAGACCTGAAACGGACGCGCCCATACAGATGGTCGTGTCGATGGCGGCAAGCGGCGCGGCAGCGCCCAGCGTATAGCAGCCGATATCGCCCAGCACTGTCAGCTTGTTCTTTTTCAGCGTATAGAACAGACCCCTGTGCGGACAGCCCGCGCACATGACCGGCGGACGGGCTGGAACGGCTTCGTCCAGCTTCTTTCCAGAATGGACAGGCATACCGAGCTTTTCTGCTATGTAATTCTGGCTGAATTCGCCGATGCAGCCGAACAGCTCCTTGCCGGTGACGTTCTGTACGCCGATGGCACGGCAATGCGCCTCAATGATCCCGTCCAGCTCTTCGACGACAATAACTTTCTCAACGTTTTTGGCGAACGCCTGAATTTTTTTCACCGGCAGGGGATTGACCATGCCAAGCTTCAGAACAGGGTACCGGTCGCCGCAGACCTCTTTGACGTACTGATAGCTGGTCGAGGACGCGATCAGGCCAATCGAATGGTCGGCCCCGTCCTCCATGCGGTTGATCTCCGCTGTCTCGGCCCATGCCTGCAAGGCAAGCGTCCGCTGCTCCACAATGGGGTGCCGCGCCTTGGCGCAGGCAGGCATCATCACAAATTTGGCAATATTCTTTTCATAGGGAACAGGCGTGAATGCCTGCCGCTCAGACGGCTCCACCACGCTCTGCGCGTGCGCAACGCGGGTGCACATTTTGAGAAGCACCGGCGTGTCAAATTTTTCGGATATCTCATACGCCAGCTTTGCGAACGCCAGCGATTCCGCCGCGTCCGACGGCTCAAGCATCGGCAGTTTTGCCGCAATGGCGTAATGGCGCGAATCCTGCTCGTTCTGCGACGAGTGCATACCTGCGTCGTCCGCCACGCCGATGACAAGTCCGCCGCGCACACCGGTATAGGACAGCGTAAACAGCGGGTCTGCCGCAACGTTCAAGCCGACGTGCTTCATGCCGCAGAAGCTGCGGTAGCCTGCCAGACTTGCGCCGAACGCAGCCTCCATCGCTACCTTTTCGTTAGGCGCCCATTCTGCGTAAATTTCCGGATATTTGGCAGCGCATTCCGTGATCTCCGTGCTGGGTGTGCCGGGATAGCTGGAGACAAAGCTGCATCCGGCCTCGTACAGGCCGCGCGCGGCAGCCTCGTTGCCGAGCATCAGGGTTTTCATCGAGATTCCTCCTGTTCGCGGCTCAGCCGCATGAAAATTATCATTATATTTTAATCATTTCGACTGCATTCGTCAAGCTTGGGAAGGTTATGCCTTTGTCTGCTCCTCGACAAGTCTTCCGCCGCAGTAGATCTGCCGCAGAACGGGCTTTTCAATTTTCCCCGTCGGGTTGCGCGGGACTTTTGCGAAGATCACGCGGCGCGGGCGCTTATAGCGCGGCAGCTCCCGGCAGAAGTCCTGAATTTCCGTCTCCGTGCAGTCTGCGCCGTCCTTCAGCTCAATAATTGCCGCTGCAATCTCGCCCAACCGCTGATCCGGCAGGCCGATCACTGCCACGTCCTTGATTTTCTCATTTCTGCGCAGGAAATCTTCGATTTGTACGGGATAGAGATTTTCGCCGCCGGAAATGATGACGTCCTTCTTGCGGTCAACCAGATAAATGAACCCGTCCTTGTCCTCACGGGCCATGTCGCCCGTCCAGAGCCAGTCTCCGTGCAGGATCTCGGCAGTCGCCTCCGGGTTTTTATAATAGCATTTCATGACGCCGGGGCCCTTGACGGCAAGCTCGCCGATCTCGCCGGGCGCAACATCGTTCCCTCGCTCGTCAAGGATGCGCGTCTGCCAGAGATAGCCGGCCTTGCCGATCGCGCCGATTTTTTCGATGTTGTCCACGCCAAGATGCACACAGCCGGGGCCGATGGACTCGCTGAGGCCGTAGTTTGTGTCGTATTTGTGGTGCGGGAAGTATTTGAGCCAGCGCTTGATGAGGCTGGGCGGGACCGGCTGCGCGCCGATGTGCATGAGCCGCCACTGGTCGAGCAGATAGTGCTCAAGATTGACGCGCCCGGATTCAATGGCGTCCAGAATATCCTGCGCCCAGGGGACCAGCAGCCAGACGATGGTGCATTTTTCTTCCGTGACCGTCCGCAGGATCCACTCCGGCTTCACACCGCGCAGAAGCACGGCCTTTCCGCCGGAAATGAGGCTCCCGAACCAGTGCATTTTCGCGCCCGTGTGATAGAGCGGCGGAATGCATAGGAACACGTCGTCCTTTGTCTGCCCATGGTGGTGCTGTTCGGTCACGCAGGAGCAGACAAGCGCTCTGTGCCGGTGCAGGATCGCCTTCGGGAAGCCGGTCGTGCCGGATGAGAAGTAGATCGCCGCGTCGTCGTCTTCGTCCAGCGCGATGGGCGGGACGCTAGACGAACAGAAGCCCATCAGTCTGCGGCAGTCCTCGGCGTAGTCCGGCACGTTCCGGCCCACAAACAGCCGGAGTCTTACCCGCGTCAGGCCTGCCTGAATCGGGTCGAGCCGTGAAACAAATTCCGGCCCGAAGACCAGCACCTCCACATCTGCCAGATCAAGGCAGTAGGAAATTTCATCGGACGCATACCGGAAGTTGAGCGGAACGGCGATGCACCCGGCCTTGAGAATGCCGAAATAAATCGGCAGCCATTCCAGACAGTTCATCAGCAGAATGCCGACCTTCGTGCCGCGCCGGACGTTCCGGCTCAGAAGGAAGTTTGCAAACCGGTTGGCCCGGCGGTCAAAATCCCGCCATGAAAGCTCCCGCCGGTACGGCGCGTCGGGCTGCGCCTCGGCGATCAGACTCGCCTCGCGCCAGGTAACGGCGCTGTCGCGCTCTTCCGACGGATTGACCTCGACCAGCGCAATGTCAGACCCGTAAAGTCTTGCGTTCCGTTCCAGAAAATCAGTAATGACCATACAAAATCCTCCCTTGCAGCGGATCGCAGATAAAAGAAAACGCCCGCTGCACATTCTGAAAAAGTGCAGAGGACGAGAAGCTCCCGTGGTACCACCTCTATTTACCGCCTGCGCGGCCTCAACGGGCACGATCATGCCCACTGCGCGGTATCGGGCGCACCCGTCTTCGCCTACTTGCGGACAGACCGCGTTCAGGAAGCTGCTCGGAAAGGTATTCCGCCCGGATGCCTGTGCTGCCTTGCACCAAACGGCAGCTCTCTGGACAGGATGGATCGGGGCGTACTTGGTTTCGTCATGGCATTCATTATATCAAACTTTAACACAGTTTGTCGATGAAGTCAAGAGTCCGGCGTGATTTTTGAGGATTTTTCCAAATATAGACGAACCGGCGCGGAAAGGCCGGATTTCACTTGCATTGCAGCATACAAAACGGTATAATAGGATTGGAATAAGATCCACGGATTTTATATATCGCCCTAGGGCGGTTTCAAAAGAAAGAGAGGAGCTCAGCATGCAGAAGCTGGCAGCATTTTTAAAACGGTTCCATTCTGGCCCTGCGGCAGACGCCTGTGAATTTCTCGGCTGTCACGCGCGCGAGGACGGCGAGGGATTTGTGTTCCGCGTCTGGGCGCCGCACGCGCAGTCCATAAGCGTCGTCGGCGACTTTAATTTCTGGAATACGGAGGATCTTCCCATGCGGAAGATCTCGGAGGGCGTATGGGAGGCCGTCTCCGTCTATGCGAAGACAGGACAAGCCTATAAATACTGCGTGACCGGCCCGGACGGCCGCATAGTCTACAAGACCGATCCCTACGCAAACCGCTGCTGCGCGCTGCCGGACACCTCCAGCATGATCGATCCGCCGGACGGCTTCGAGTGGCATGACGCGCTCTATCGTGCCCGCACCGCAAAGCAGTCCGCGATCAAACGCCCGGTCAATATCTACGAGGTCCACGCAGGCTCGTGGAAACGGCATGAAGACGGCAGCTATCTCAATTATGAGGAGCTTGCGGCGGAGCTGGTTCCCTATGTCAAGGATATGGGCTATACGCATATCGAGCTGCTGCCCATCATGGAATATCCCTACGACCCCTCGTGGGGCTATCAGATCACCTGCTATTTCGCCCCGACCCACCGCTACGGGACGCCGAAGCAGCTCATGCAATTTGTCGACACCTGCCATAAGGCCGGGATCGGCGTCATCCTCGACTGGGTGCCTGCGCACTTCCCGAAGGACGAAAACGGCCTGTTTGAGTTTGACGGGACCTGCTGCTACGAGCTTTCCGACCCGATGATGAACGAGCACCCGGACTGGATGACCCGTATCTACGATTATGGCAAGCCCGAGGTGCAGTCCTTCCTCATCTCCAATGCCTGCTACTGGCTTCGTTATTTTCACGTCGACGGAATTCGAGTCGATGCAGTTGCGTCCATGCTGTATCTGGACTATAATCGCAGACAGTTCAAGCCCAACAAATTTGGGGGCCGGGAAAATCTCGAAGCGATTGAGTTTTTGCGCAGGCTCAACGAGGCTGCGTTCCAGGCCAATCCTGCGGTCATGATGATCGCTGAGGAATCCACCGCCTTTCCGCTGATCACCAAGCCGGATTATGATGGCGGCCTCGGCTTCCTGTTCAAATGGAACATGGGCTGGATGAACGATATGCTCCAATATATGTCGCTCGATCCGCTGTGGAGAAAGGGCGACCATAACGCGCTGACGTTCTCCATGACGTATGCCTATTCCGAGAACTTCATCCTTCCGCTCAGCCACGACGAGGTCGTACACGGCAAATGCTCGCTCATCAACAAAATGCCGGGCAATTACGATGATAAGTTCAACAATCTGCGTACCTTCTTTGCTTACCAGATGGCGCATCCCGGAAAGAAGCTCAACTTCATGGGCAACGAATTTGCGCAGTTCATCGAATGGAATTATACGCAGGGGCTCGACTGGCTGCTGCTCGGCTATGAGAAGCACCAGAAAATGCAGCATTTCGTCCGTACACTCAACCATTTTTATCTTGAAAACCGCTGCCTGTGGGAGAACGATTCGGATTGGGACGGCTTCCGCTGGCTTTCCTGCGACGACCGCGATAATTCCGTCATCGCCTTCCGCCGCATCAGCCGCAAGGGCCAGGAGCTGATCGCCGTGTGCAATTTCTGCCCGGTGCTGCGGGAGAGCTACCGCCTGCCGCTGCCGAAGGCCGGATGGTATCAGCCGGTTCTCAATTCCGACGATGCACAGTTTGGCGGCTTCGATTTCCAGCCCGCGCCCGTTCACGCAGAAAAGGACAAGCAGCCGCAGGGCGAATACGCCTACAGCGGCGTGTTCCGTGTCCCGCCGATGAGCGTTTGCTTTTATAAGCATATCAGAAATAAACCGGAGAAATAAAACAGGAACAAAGGAAAAAACAGGAGGAGATCCAGCTATGCAATTTCAGAAAAAACGTTGTGTCGCCATGCTCCTGGCAGGTGGTCAGGGCAGCCGTTTGATGGTTCTGACGGAAAACACGGCCAAGCCTGCCGTCCCGTTCGGCGGCAAGTACCGCATTATCGATTTCCCGCTTTCCAACTGCGTAAACTCCAAGATCGATACGGTCGGCATCCTGACGCAGTATCAGCCGCTGGAGCTCAATGAGTACATCGGCAACGGCCAGCCGTGGGGTCTGAACTCCTCGCACGGCGGCGTGCAGGTCCTGCCGCCCTATGCCAAGAGCAAGAATTCCGAATGGTACAAGGGCACAGCCAACGCGATCTATCAGAACATCCCCTTTATCGAGCGCTATAACCCCGATAACGTGCTGATCCTGTCCGGCGACCATATATACAAGATGGACTATGCCGCCATGCTCCGCTTCCATGAGCAGCGTGATTCCGACTGCACCATCGCCGTGCGCGAGGTTCCGCTGAAGGAGGCCTCCCGCTTCGGCATCATGAATACCCGCGAGGACGGTTCCATCTATGAATTTGAAGAGAAGCCAAAAAAGCCCAAGAGCACGAATGCGTCCATGGGCATCTACGTCTTCAAATGGAGCGTGCTGAAGGCGTTCCTGGAGGCGGACGAGGCTGACCGCACCAGCGAAAATGACTTCGGCAAAAATATCATCCCCGCCATTCTGAATGCGGGTCACAGATTGTATGCCTACCGCTTTGAGGGCTATTGGAAGGATGTCGGCACGATCTCCAGCCTCTGGGAGGCCAACATGGATCTGCTCGGCAAGCATCCGGCGTTTGATATTTACGGCACCGCTGGTCATAAGATTTACGCCAGAAATCAGGCCATGCCGTCGAGCTATATCGCGCGGTCCGCCGAGATCCGCGAGAGCTTCGTCGCCGAGGGCTGCAACATTGAAGGCTGCATCACGCACTCCATCATCTCCACAGGCTGCACGGTCGGCAAGGGCGTGGAGATCTCCGACAGCGTGATCATGCCGGATGTGACCATTGAAAACGGCGCGGTCATCCGCAGCGCCATCATCGCCGAGGGCTGCCATATCAAGGCCGGCGCCCGCGTGGGCGATTATGTTGAGGGCGAGGAACGGAAGATCAGCGTGATCGGCAAGGACAAGACCATCGCCGAGGGCACCGTGATCGATGCCGGCGCGATCGTATAAGAGAGAGGGGGATACGAACATGGAAGCAATGGGCATTATTTTCTCCAATATCTACGACAACAACATGGGTGAGCTGACCCGTGAGCGAACCTCGGCCTCCATCCCGTTCGGCAGCCGCTACCGCCAGATCGACTTTGCCCTGTCCAACATGGCAAACTCCAAGATCAGCAACATCGGCATTGTCACAAAATATAACTACCAGTCACTGATGGACCACCTCGGCAACTGCGAGGAATGGGACCTCAAGCTGGGCGAGGGCGTCCGCTTCCTGCCTCCGTATGCCACCGGCCATACCGGAGCCTACCGCGGCAAGCTCGAAGCGCTCCAGACCGCCATGCCGGTTCTCGGCCGCTGCGATGCGGAGTATGTCGTGCTGTCCGATACGACCGTTCTGTGCGCGATCAATTTTGCGGCAGTTCTGGATGAGCACATCGCCTCCGGCTGCGATATCACAGTTATTGCCAAGGCGGGCCGCGCCAACGGCAAGACCCGTCAGCCGCTGGCCGTCAAGCTCGGAGACGACGGTAAGATCGTCGATCTGGCTGTTGACTACTGCGCGCCGGAGGATTATCTGGTCGGCATGAGTATGTTCATCATGCGCCGCGACAAGCTCATTCAGGTCATCCGCGAGATGGTCCCGCATGGGAAGTACCATCTGGAACGGGATTTCATTCTGCCCGAGTACAATGCCGGCAACCTGAAGGTCAATGTCTATCCGTTCCATAACGTCGCGCTGTTCAACCAGAGCGTGGACGAGTATTTTGTCAACAACATGAAGCTGCTCGAACCCGATGTGCGCCGCAGTCTCTTCCGCAGCGAGATCCCCATCTATACCAAGGTCCGCGACGCCGTCCCGACGCTCTTCGGCTACCATGGACAGGCAGCGAACTGCCTGATCGCCGACGGCTGCCATCTGTTCGGCAAGGCGGAAAACTCCGTGATCTTCCGTGAGGTCGACATTGAAGACGGCGCGGAGGTTCGCGATTCGATCATCATGCAGGGAAGCAAGATCGGCGCGGGCGCATCGATCCGGTACTGCATCCTTGATAAAAATGTCACCATTCGCCCGGGCACGAAGCTGCTCGGCTCAATTGACCACCCGCTTGTGGTCGACAAAGGAGATACCGTATGAAAATCGCAGTAGTTGCCTCTGAGGCCGCGCCGTTCGTCAAGACCGGCGGCCTCGGTGACGTGATGCAGGCCCTTCCGCTTGCGCTTTCTCAGCAGAAGAACACCTATGTCAGCCTCTTTATCCCATATTACAGTCAGATCAAGTATTCCGGCAAGTGGCAGACAGAATTTTTAGGCGCGTTTGACGTGCCGCTGGCCTGGCGGCGGGAATATGTCGGCATTTTCCGCCTCAAGACCCGCCGCAAGAAGCTCCAGATCTATTTCATCGACAACGAGCACTATTTCAACCGCGGCGGCGTTTACGGCTTTGCCGACGACGGTGAACGCTATGCCTATTTCAGCAAGGCCGTCCTCGCAGCAATGAACTATCTGGAGCTTCAGCCGGACGTCGTCAGCTGCCACGACTGGCAGGCAGCGCTCATCCCGCTGCTGCTGAAAACGGAATACCGCGGCTGCTTCCCGGATGCGAAGAGCGTGTTTACGATCCACAATATCGAATATCAGGGCAAGTGCAATCTGCAATTCAACTATGACGTGCTGGGCCTTGGCGCAGGCTGCGACGAGATCCTTCGCTTTGACGACTGCACGAACTTCATGAAGTCCGCTATCGTCACAGCCGACCGCGTGACGACCGTTTCCGAGACATACGCGCAGGAGCTGCGCTATCCGTACTATTCCCACGGGCTTGACGGCGTTCTGCAAAGCAGAGGCTCAGACTTCTCCGGAATCACCAACGGCATCGATATGCAGGTTTTTGATCCCGCGAAGATTGAGAACATCGCGCAGAACTTCACTGCAAAGACGCTTCGCGAAGGGAAAATCGCAAACAAGCTTGCCCTCCAGCAGCGCGTCGGCCTGCCGGAGGACCGTGACGTAGCTGTTCTGGCCATGGTCACGCGCCTCGTCGGGCACAAGGGCATTGATCTGCTGTGCTACATCGCCGAGCGCCTGATCCAGCGCCGCATCCAGCTTGTCATCATCGGCACAGGCGAAGAAAAATACGAATGGTACTTAAACACCCTGCGTGAACGGTTTGGCGATAAGGTCTCCGTCAATCTGCTCTTTGACGGCGGGCTTGCGAACCTTGTCTACGCTGCGTCCGACCTGTATCTCATGCCGTCGAAATCCGAGCCATGCGGCCTGTCGCAGCTCATTGCCATGCGCATGGGCTCCGTCCCGGTCGTCAACGCAACGGGCGGCCTCAAGGATACGGTCTGGCCGTATAACGAAGCGGATGAGACGGGGCGCGGCTTTACCTTCCAGAGCTACAATGCGGACGATTTCCTCGCCGCCATTGACCGCGCGCTTGCGCTGTACTATAATGAGCCGGAAAAATGGCTGCGCCTCGCCGAAAATGATATGGCGGTCGATTCCAGCTGGGACGTTCCGGCGCAGAAATACATGGCGCTGTTCCAGAACGTCTGCGGACAGTAAGCGCCCTTGAAAAAGATATTAGAGAAAAAGGACATATAGAAGCATGACAAAAGAGAACCTTCTTCAGCACTTACAGGAATGCTGCGACCGGCTGTTCGGCTGCTCGCTCGAAATGGCGACGGAAAAACAGGTATATCGCGCTGTATGCGTCGCCGTGCGCGAGCTTCTGGAGGACGACCGCCGTGCGTTTGTTGAGCAGATGCGTGCAGAGCAGCGCAAGCAGGTCTATTATATGTCGATGGAATTTCTGGTCGGCACGAGCCTGCGCAACAACCTGTACAACATGGGCCTGCTGGAACCGGCAGGGGAGATCCTGCATGATCTCGGCTTCAGCCTGGAAAGCCTCTGCGCGCTTGAGCCGGATGCCGGACTTGGCAACGGCGGCCTGGGCCGTCTGGCCTCGTGCTATATGGACGCAGCGACCGGTCTGAATTATCCCGTGACCGGCTTCTCCATCCGATATGAGTTCGGCATCTTCCGCCAGAAGATCGTCGACGGCTGGCAGATGGAATTCCCGGATAACTGGCTCGAAATGGGCGATGTGTGGCTGCATACCCGCAAGGACGACGCTGTAGAGGTTCGCTTCGGCGGACAGGTGCACGAGTGGATGGACGGCGACAAGTTCAAGACCGCCCAGACAGGCTATCAGTCCGTCATTGCTGTCCCGCACGATTTGTACATTTCCGGCTATGGCTCCAAGGCCGTCAACAAGCTGACGCTCTGGAGCGCCAGTATGCCGCAGAGCTTTGACATGAACGCGTTCTCGCGCGGCGATTATGTCCGCGCGCTCGAGCAGAATACCATGGCCGAGGCCATTTCGAAGGTTCTCTATCCGGCAGACGACCACATCAACGGCAAGCGTCTGCGCCTGCGCCAGCAGTATCTGCTGGTGTCCAGCTCTTTGCAGTCGATCCTGAACGAGCATCTGAAAAATTACCATACGCTTGATAATCTGGCTGACAAGGTTGCCGTGCACATCAACGATACGCATCCGGCGCTCTGCGTGCCAGAGCTGATGCGCCTGCTGGTCGACGAGCACGACTACAGCTGGGAACGCGCGTGGGAGATCACCTGCGCGACGCTTTCCTACACCAACCATACCGTCATGGCCGAGGCACTTGAGCGTTGGCCGGTCGATCTGTTCCGGGAGCAGCTGCCGCGCATTTACGCCATCTGCCAGGAGATCAACCGCCGCCTCATGGAAAAGCTGCACTGCGTCTATCCGAACGATCCCGGCAAGTGGGAGTATATGGCCGCTGTCACGAACAGCGAGGTCCGCATGGCGAACCTCTGCCTGGCCTGCTGCCATAAGATCAACGGCGTTTCGCAGCTGCACACGGATATTCTTGAAAAAACCATCTTCAGGGATTATTATAATCTCGATCACAGCCGTTTCCTGAACATTACCAACGGCATTGCGTACCGCCGCTGGCTGTGCCAGTCGAACCCGGCCCTGACCGGCTATCTGCAGTCGCTCATCGGCGACGGCTTCCTGAACGACGCGAACGCGCTCGAAGCGCTGCTCCAGTACCGTGACGATCCTGATGTTCTGGAAAATCTGCAGGCCATCAAGCGCAAGAACAAGGTACGCCTTGCCGCTTATATCGCGGAGCACAACGGTGTCAATGTCGACCCGGATTCGATCTTCGACGTGCAGGTCAAGCGCCTGCATGAATACAAGCGGCAGCTGCTGAATGTCCTGCATATCCTGACGCTTTACAACGATATCAAGGATCACCCGGAAAAGCCGGTCTATCCGCAGACATTCATCTTCGCGGCCAAGGCCTCCGCAGGCTATTATCTGGCCAAGCAGATCATTTCGCTCATCGTCGCCGTTTCCAATCTTGTAAACTCTGACCCGCAGGTGCAGAACAAGCTCAAGGTAGTCTTCATTGAAGACTATAAAGTCTCGCTGGCCGAGATCATCATTCCGGCTGCCGACCTGTCCGAGCAGATCTCCGTTGCGGGTAAGGAGGCCTCCGGTACCAGCAACATGAAGCTGATGATCAATGGCGCGGTCACGCTCGGCACGCTCGACGGCGCAAACGTCGAGATTCGTGAGCGCGTGGGCGACGAGAATATGTTCCTGTTCGGCATGACGGCCGACGAGGTGCAGGCGCTGTGGCAGCGCGGCTATGACCCGCGCCAGTTCCTGACGCCGGAGCTTGACAGAGTTCTGCAAATGCTGACCTCCGGCGTGCTGGGGCAGCGCTTTGACGATGTCGCCGCTTCGCTCCTGACGCCGCGCTTCGGCGCTGCCGACAGCTACATGACCGTCGCGGACTTTGCAAGCTACAAGGCTGCCAAGGCGCACGCGGTCGAGGTCTATCAGGACCGCACCCGCTTTGCAAAGATGTCCCTCACAAACATCGCAAGAGCCGGCATTTTCTCCTCCGACCGCTCGGTCGAGCAGTACGCCAGGGAAATCTGGGATCTGTAAGCACCACAGCAAATATTCCGAAGGGGCCGACAAGCATCGTCGGCCCCTTCCCTGATGAAATGGACGGTACGCCACATGAGAATTCTATTCGACAGCAAGCTTTCGCAGTTCAAAACGCCCTTCGGAACGCTCAAACGGCAGGAGGTCTGCACGCTGCATATCATGATCCCGTGCTCCTGCCGCACAACGGCGGTCTGCCTCGTTTTGCAGGCGGAAAACGGTGCGGAGCTGCGCCGTGTCCCGTTTGCAAAGCAGTCAGACGATACGCTCTACGATACCTGGGGCGGAGAGCTGACGATTTCCGATGCCGGACTGTATTTCTATTACTTCCATATCACCACGCAGGATGGCGCGTTCCGCCTGTTCAAGCAGGGCGAAAGCGACACGAACATGGAAGACGGCGGCCTCTGGCAGCTCAGCGTTCTGGAGGAAAAATTCCCCGTCCCGGACGACTGCGCGGGCGCAATCATGTATCAGATCTTCCCAGACCGCTTTTTTCAGGCCGGAGTTTGTGACCTGACCGGGAAGATCACGCCCTATTGGGTGCATGAGAACAAGGACGACGTGCCGGTCTATCTGCCGAACGCCAACGGCGAGGTGCTCAACAACGACTTTTACGGCGGAAATCTGAACGGCATCCGCGAAAAGCTTCCGTATCTGCACGCGCTCGGTGTGGAGATTTTATATCTCAATCCGATTTTCTATGCATGGTCGACGCACCGGTACGATACCTGTGATTACAAGCGCATCGACCCCATGCTCGGCTCGGAGGCGGATTTCCGCGCGCTCTGCGGCGCGGCGCACGCGCTGGGCATGAAGATCATTCTCGACGGCGTATTCAGCCATGTCGGCAGCCGCAGCGCGTATTTTCAGCAGGCGATCCATGACCCGGCCTCGCCGTACCGCGGCTGGTTCCGGTTCAAGCAGTATCCAAACGTCTACGACAGCTGGTGGGGGATCACGACGCTGCCGTGCATTGACAAGCTGAACCCGGATTATATGGACTATATCATTGACAGTGACGACAGTGTTGTCGTCCGTTGGCTGAAGCTTGGCGCGGACGGCTGGCGGCTGGACGTCGTCGACGAGCTGCCGGACGCGTTTCTCGCACGCCTGCGTGAGCGTATCCGGCAGGTCAAGCCGGACGCGATTCTGATCGGCGAGGTCTGGGAGGATGCGTCCAACAAGATCGCATATGACTGCCGCCGCCGGTATTTTACCGACCGGCAGCTCGATTCCGTCATGAACTACCCGTGGCAGAAGGCGATCCTGCGCTATGTGCGCGGGGAGGATGACGGGACAGGACTTGGCGCGTCTATTCGCACGATTGCGGAGAATTACCCGCCCGATGTGCTGCAGGCTGTGATGAATATTCTGTCCACGCACGACACCCCGCGCGCCATCAACGCGATTCTCGATCCGCGTGACGGCGACCGGGCAGAGCTGGCCCGGCGGCACTTTACGGCGGAGCAGCTTGCAGAGGGGAAAAAACGTCTCAAAATGGCGGCATTTTTACAGTTTATGCTCCCCGGTATGCCGTGTATTTATTACGGCGACGAGGCGGGCATGACCGGCTACCGCGACCCGTTCAACCGCGCGTATTATCCGTGGGGCAGGGAAGACGGCAATTTAATCTCGTTCTACCGCTCACTGGCGCGCGTCAAAAAAGCTTCGCCCGCCCTGCGGCGCGGCACGGTTCTGGTATTGGAAGCGGGCGGCGGACGTCTGATGCTGCTGCGGCAGTATGAGGGCAAAAACGTGGCAGTCTGCTGCAACCGCTCGGAAAACCCGTGGACGCTTCCGCACAGCGGCACGATCCTACTCGGCGGCGGCATCGCCGAATATACCGGCGAAACGCTCACCCTCGGTTGCGGCGGCTTCTGCGCCATGGAGCGCGAATAATATACGGAGGCAATTCAAATACAAATCAGGGCTGCAGCGTGCTCAACTCGCTGCAGCTCTGATAAGACATGAGGAAGGAGCCCGGAGCAGGCATGATTTCGGTCATGCCTGCTTTTCGTTCCAATAGCCGTCCTTTTCAGCTTGCCGCGCCAAGCGTATCCGCAAGCGCGGTATCGGCGGAGAAGGTACTGAGATTGTAGAGGAAAAGAACATCGGTCACGCCGCGCTGCGTCATAAGCTGTTCTACATCGTCGTAGTAATAGCGCGGATCGATCATGACGATCTGCTGATAGTAGGGGATGAGGAACGGTACGAAGCTGTTTGCATAGGAATCCTTGAAAATCAGCAGGATTTTCCCATTATTTGCGGTCGTTTTGATGGTGACAAGCGGATGGTTGCCGCCGAAAAAGACGGTGTATTTATCCTTCGTATCCAGCGCAGAATCGACAAAGACAGAGCCGGCCTTTTCCTGCGTGCTGTCGTAGAGCACATAGTAGCTCACATCGGTGCCGAGCGGCTCATAGGCCGTGATCGTATCCTCGGCGGTGTGCTTGCCGCTCTTAGAGGCAAGCGTGCCCTCAAAGGAGTTGGTCAGGACATGGACGCGATAGTTCGTGATCGGCGTCTCGATCCCAAGCAGCTCCGCCGAGGCGTCAAAGGCGCAGTATGCGCCGAGGCTTGTCCAATGGTGGTCAGTGCGGTAAAAAACGCCGTCCCTGACGTGGGCTTTCAAAGCCAGCGTCACATCTGCATACTGCATACAGGGCGAAAGCGCTTGATTGACGGTGAACAGATCCTCCTGCTGATTGTGCGCAGGCGCGTTTGCAGGAAGATAATCGCGCATAACGAGGGAGGCGTTTGGGACGATCATCGCCGTCATGCGGAGATCATCGTGCTTCGCGGCGAACTCCTTCATCGCGGTCAGCGTCCGGTCGAGCACAGCCGGATCGGGGGCCTCCGGGATCTCAATCAGATAATTGTCCTGACAAAGGTAAACGCCGTTGGACTCCTTCTGCCCAAGCAGCTGGTCGATCCGCAGCTTGGCGGAAATCCAGTGGTCGCGCGCAAAGAACTGATCTGCAAAGGCAGACTGCAGCTTCGACATAAAGCTTCCGTCCAGAACTGAAGCCGCCGTCAGCGCCGGATAGGCTTGAAGCTTTCGGTTCTCATTTTCCGAGAAATCGCGCTTCGTGTGAAGCAGATTGACAAGGCCGAAGACAAGCAGAACCACGGCAAGCAGCGCGGCCAGAAGGACTCCATGCAGCTGGCTGTTGCGCTGAAGGATCAGCTGCTGCTTTTCAGAGTCCTGCCTGCGCTTTTTTTGCGGATTCATGGGATCACCTCGCTTAGAACTGAGCATAGAGGAAGGATTGATAGGTGGCGTTCGTCATATACGGGACGCAAAGCAGGAAAATGCCGATCAGAAGCAGCGCAGAAAGCACAAGGCCAGGACTGCGCCGCGAGAACACGAGATGCCGGTAAAGCGTCCGAATCCATGGGACGCAGCCAAGAATGCCGAGTACAAGAAGCTTCCAGTTTGCTGCAAAATAGTATTTTGCGGTGGAATCCCAAAACGCGCGGCTCCCGGCACCGAACATCCGCCCAAGATAGAAAATCGCCGAGGAAAAATCAGGAGAGAAGAACAGCACCCAGCCGACGATGACGGCCAGCAGCGTCAGAATATGGCAAATCGGGGAGGGCGTCTTTGCAAGGATGCCTTTGAGCGGATACTTTTCCAGCAGCAGCAAAATCCCGTGATACAGGCCCCATGCCACGAATGTCCACGACGCGCCGTGCCACAGGCCGGTCAGGATCCAGACGATCAGCAGGTTGCGGATGCACTTTGGCGTGCTTACACGGCTGCCGCCAAGCGGGATATACACATAGTCGCGGAACCAGCGGCCAAGGGAAATGTGCCATCTGCGCCAGAACTCCGTCAGGGAAGCAGAGAGGTAGGGATGGTCGAAGTTGGCGTCAAAGTCGAAGCCGAACAGCTTCGCCATGCCGATGGCCATGTCGGAATAGCCGCTGAAGTCGAAGTAGAGCTGAAGAGAATAGCAGATCGCGCCGAGCCACGCCGCCCCGCCGGAAAGCGAACCGGATGAGAGTGCGGAAATACTCTGGAACGCGGCACCGAGATTATCGGCCAGCAGCACCTTTTTCGCAAGGCCAAGAACGAGCATCGGGACAGCTTCGGAAACCTTGTACAGCGTCACCGGATGCGATTTCAGCTGCGGCTCGAACTGTGCGTACTCGACGATCGGGCCGGAGATCATTTTCGGGAAAAAGCTGACATAAAGGCAGAAATCCAGCGGATTTTTCTGCGCGGGCGCGCGACGGTGGTAAACGTCCGAAAGATACGACAGGTTCTGGAAGGTGAAGAAGGAAATGCCGAGCGGAAGCGCCGCAGACGGCGCGTTCAGCGTGAACGGCAAAATGGCGTTGAGCGTTTCGATGGCAAATGCGGCGTATTTGTAAAAGCCGAGAAGCAGCAGATTGAACAGCACGCCGATCACAAGAAGGAATTTTGTGCCGCGCTGCCCCAATTCTGCGCAATTGCCGATGTCCAGGCCGACGCAATAGTTGAAAACCGTTACCAGCAGCAGAAGCAGCAGATAGACCGGAGAACCCCATGCATAAAAAACGAAGCTGATCAGAACAAGAAGTGCGTTCTTGCAGACACGTGGGCAGACCAGGTACAGGATCAGGCTGACCGGGAGAAACGCGAAGACAAAAAAGAGCGTGCTCAGATTCACGACGGTTCCTCCTTAAAGCGCTTTCAGAAACGCCTGCGCGGCAGCGGCTGCGTTCTCATGCACAACGAACAGGATATAATTGCCCTGTATCTCCACAACGGAGTTGGAGAGCAGATCATACTGTTCAACGCCATAGCCCTCGAAGCTCTTCATCTGCGTCTGCCTGCGGGCCTGAATGGCGTCAGAAACGGACGTCTGCTGCGAGAGATCGGAGAGCTTGACGAGCAGCAGCTCCCGTGCCCCCATATTTGTGGCCGGATAATAGAGCAGGCAGCCGTCCATTTCAGACGGTGCAAAGCAATAGAGCCGCCGCACCATCTGCGCGTCCGCCTCCTGCATATCCGTCAGATCGATCGATTGCAGAACGGCACTGCTGACAGCGTCAAAGGACGCGCTGCTCTGCCGGTTCTGCATCGTCTGCGTGTAGAGAAAGCCCGCGGTCGCCAGAGCGGCGGCAAAGGCGAAAATGCGCAGGAGGATGCTCACGATTCCCACGCGGCGGGCCGCAGGCTGCGCAGCAGCAGTGTCCGGAGCAGGCACATCTTCTGTGACAGCGGACTTTTCCGGCGCGGGGGGCTTGTTGGCTTCCGGCGTTTTCACCGGCTCGCGGATGGGCTGCGGGTCGGGAATGGGGGCAGCGGCGGTTTTGCGGCTGGCCGGAGCGTTGTCCAAAAACTCTGAAAAGTCGACCCCATCGATCACAAGCGGGGCGGATGGGGCAGGGGAAGCGGGCTGCTTCTGCGCCGGAACGGCCTGCTTGGCCGCTTTTTTTGTGGGTGCAGAGCCGAATTCGGCCAGAATATCGTCAATCGCCTGCTCCTTCAGCTCCGGCGAAAGGCTGCTTCCGCCGCGCAGGAGCAGGTCATTCAGCTGCGGATTCGTTTGATTCAAGGGCAAAGACATAATCATATACCTCAGCAATCAGTTCGGTACCCCAAAGCGGGTAAAAGCCGCCCAGCAGGTGCACGCCGTCGTCCTGATAAAGATCCGTGTGTTCTTCGCAGAGCTGCGTAATGTCCACGTACGGCGTGCCATTTTCCTCGCAAAAGGCGCGCACGGCGTCGTTGTAGTCCGGGATCTCCCGCCATGCGGGGCCGCGCTTGAACGCGGGTTCAAGGGCGGGGATGATGGAGCAGACATAGACCGTGGCGTTCGGAAGGTGCTCCTTGAGCAGGGCAAGTGTGTTGTTGATTTCGTTTACATAATCCTCTGGCGTTGGCCAGTACCCGATGCCGACGTCATTGATGCCATAGGTCAGGAAAATGATTGACGGATTCAGCGCGACAAGCTCCTCCAGGTGGTCAATGACCTTTTTGATGGTCGCGCCGGAGTCGGCGAACACGCGCTCAGGGGCCAGATAGCCATAATAGGTGAAGCCTGACGTTCTGGAGTCGCCGAGCATGGCGTAATCCTCAAACAGCGACCAGACGGAAATTTCTCCGCTGTAGAGCTTTGCGCGCCATTCGTCCCGCATCGCATCCAGCTCCGCCTGACGGATGGCCTTGAGCTCCGCTTCCACGTCGTTGGGGCTGTGTGCCTCCTGCTCCTGAAGCCATTGCACGCCGGATGCGACATCCGCATCCGTTGCAGAGGCAGCGGCGCGCTTCGCCGGGAACACAAAAATCCATAAAATCAGCAGCAAAAAAAGAACCAGAGGCAAAAGCGTCAGCATCCTCCAGCTCCAAGCCCTCGCATTCATCAGCGTAACCCCCAGAGGTGAAAGTCAACCGGATATCAAGCCTGACCATTATAGTATAGCGCCACCGGTTTGTCTACAAAAATTGACAAAATACGCGCTGATTTTTTCGGGGGTGAGCTTTTGGCGAGGAGATAAACCCCCCGCAGCCGAAGCTGTGGGGGAGCGCTCATACTGTATGCTGTTCGGATTTCGTGTCAGCCCTGATAGGTTCTGTATCATTCTTTTTGTTCCCGTATGTTTTCCACCTGATACACAGCTCGCATGATGTCGCTGAGCTGTTTTTTGATGTCCTCCTCGGAGCACTTTTTGCCGCCGGTGAACCAGCTGCGCAGACTTTCGGAAATACTGCCCGCAAAGAATGTCGCCATGACCTCCGGGGAAGCTGGCATACGGTGGCCGCGGGCCTGAACCTGCTTGAGCTTCTGGCAGATGTCCGGCATCACTTGCTGGGACATGATGTTGAGCAGCAGTAGTTACCTTCAACGTGTGACAGCGTTTTTCGAGAGCTATTTTGAAATCCCGAAATTCTACTATGCAGAGAAGAAACGGGTGATTCGCACAGAAGCAATACACGACCTCATGCGGCAGCTCGTCGGAATGGGCGTTTTTCAGGACGAAGAAGACGTTCGGAAAGAGGCGTTGACGGACTACGATGTGATGCTTCCACCTACAGAATAAGCGAATGGGACTGCTAGGCGAAGATACATATTTGTTATACTCGCATGAATTTAGAGTTTTATTATCTGATCTATCGCATAAAGCGGCAGATTCACAAGCCATTCTTCTTTTTTGTAGTCTGCCATAGAGGTGCGGACAGAAACTTCAGGTGAAAATTTTTCCTGATAGGTTTTCAGACTTTTTGCTCTGAGATTTACTTCTGCCTTTACTTCAACAGGTACAATTCGCTCGCCGGTATCAACGACAAAGTCAATCTCGCAGGAGCCTCTGTCATTGGTGTAGTAATATACATCCAAATCTTCGATCGTTTTCAGCTGCTGACAAACATACTGCTCCGTAAGGGCGCCTTTAAACTCAACAAAAAGGTCGTTGCCGTCAAGCAAAGTACGCTGGCGAAGTCCAGCCATGCAGCCAAGAAGCCCGACATCGACCACAAACAACTTAAATGCTTTCAAGTCCTCATAAGCCCGCAGGGGGATGCCCACTGTATTGACACGGCTTACCTTATGAACAAGGCCACAGTCACTGAGCCATAGAATAGCGGTTTCGTACTCTTTTGCGCGCGCACCTTCGCGTACAAGACCGTATATGAACTTTTTGTTTTCTTTTGCCAACTGAGAAGGAACACTATTCCATAACATACGCAGTCTTGGAACGATTTCATTGGGAGCGTGCTTGGAGAAATCCTGCTCGTATGCCGCAAGAATCCTTTTTTGAATTTCACGGACCTCATTAAAGTCCTTGTTTTCTGTAAAACTTTGTACGGCTTCAGGCATCCCACCGACAAAATAATAGTGCTTCAAAGCATCAATATATGTTTGCTTGAAGCTCGTGATCATTTGGAAGTCTTGGCTATCCAGAAGCGCGGCAAATTGCTCTTTGCCGGTTGCCATTAGAAACTCTTTGAAAGAAAGGGGATATAATTTTAGGAAATCTACCTTGCCAACAGGGAAAGACGTGCCTTGATGCAAGGCGATACCGAGCAAAGAACCGGCGCATACAATGTGATACTGCGGAGCATTTTCATAGAAGTATTTGAGAGATGCCAAGGCTCGTGGAACTTCCTGTACTTCATCAAAAACCAACAGAGAATTGTTGGGGTCAATTTTATGGCCTACATACAGCTCCAAGCCCATAATTAAACGATCCGTATCCAGATCAGACGCAAACAGCTCAGCCATTCTGGAATTGGAGTCAAAATTGATATATACGGTATCTGCATATGACTGCCTGCCAAACTCCTTCATCAGCCAAGTCTTACCAAC
>ERZ773181.737-NODE-737-length-33163-cov-15.520388_pt1 | contig 33163 bp, 25 predicted proteins | sample MGYA00581001_ERZ773181 | MGnify/ENA primary metagenome ERZ773181 (study PRJEB29015, sample SAMEA2737780) | human gut metagenome | biome: human gut; feature: human-associated habitat; material: faeces | place: China | collected 2012 ...
GGATTGAAATAAGCGGGAGAGCATCGTGTGGCGGCTGCGGAGCATCGTCGCCCCCCTCGCGGGGGGCGTGGATTGAAATACCGGCAGCGTTGATCCGAGTTGTCCCATTGGTGGTGTCGCCCCCCCTCGCGGGGGGCGTGGATTGAAATACCCGGGACGCGGTGGAGCTGCTGCATTACGCGGTCGCCCCCTTCGCGGGGGGCGTGGATTGAAATGTATAGTATTTGCTTTTGTCTACCGTAGGTGCCGTCGCCCCCCCTCGCGGGGGGGCGCGGATTGAAATAGCCGCTCACACAGCTCCGCGCCGGTCACGGCCGTCGCCCCTTCGCCCAGTTTGCCCGCCGGTCTCTCGCTGTGGCCGAAATGCCGCAGCACCCCCTCCGGTAACACGTCAGGGAAATATCGATTGACATATGTGAGCAAATCGGCTATACTGATAGTGGAACCGGTTAGAGTAGCGGGTACGCCCGTGATCTCTGGCAGCAATGCAGCCGGTTCTTTTTTTGCGTTTATCGCATACAGAACATCCACGGACATGACCTCGTTGGAGGCACGATTTACAACGAACTGTACGATGTACGGTTCGTTGTTTTTGTTTTTGGCGACGCCCATCAGCACATACGTTGCGTCTATGGTGTCCAGTTTCGGCACCAGCTCATTGATACGCACAGCGTTCTGCAATATCTCTCCCGCCTTCAACGTGGCAGGTGCGTTAACGCTAAATCTCCGATCCAGCCCGTGCCGCAGCGCCTTTGCGCTAATGACCACATCCGTATCCGTGTCGTTGACATGTACGTACACGTTCCCATTCTGATTTACGCCGCCATACTTTTCTGCCTCCGCAAGTGCCTTGTCAATCACTCCCTTGCGGGTAAGTCCATCCGCGTCCCCCAGAATTGCCAGCGTCATATCCGGCTTTCGCACCAGTGCGTCGTAGGAATAGTCTTTCAACATCATCCGTCCGTCGCCCTCACCGGCGGCGGTTTTTGTTTTCTCCGCCTGCCGCTTCGCCGCGTCAAAAGCCGCCTGCCATTGCTTTGCAATGTCCTCCAGCTCGGCAAAGTCCTTGCCGTATGCCTCCTGCGCCGCCATGTCGCGGTATTTGCCGGTGAACGCGGTTTTAACCTTGGCAAGAAATTCCTTTAAGCTGTCCAGCAGCTTCTGCGCCGCCGTCCGGTTTTCCTTGGAGAACTTGGCGAACAGGGCTGCGTCGTCCAGCATATCACCGGCGAAGTCCGCCGCAAGCTCGTCCACCACCTCGTCCCGCGTCAGCGTCACGCCCTCCTGCTCCGCCGCCTCCATGTACCGCTCCACGATCTCCGCCTCTGTGTCCGCACCGTTTTCCTGCATCTTATCTATGAACGTGACCATCTGTTCCCGCAAAGCCGCCGAGGAACTGCTGCGTACCGATACGCTCTCCCGCACGGCGGTGATCTCCTTCTGCGACCCACCCTCCGTCGGCAAGCCTGCCCCGACGCCCCCGCTGGACTACGCCGGCAAAGCGGCGCGGGTGTTCACCGTGGTCGTTCACGATCTGGATCTGACGGCTCTGCCGGATGTGGGGCTGGACTACGACACCTATATGCCGGAGGCGGACGCGCTGGCGGCGTTTATCTGTCAGGCAAGGGCGGACGGGCTGGATATCCTTTGCCAGTGCGAGTACGGGCAGAGCCGCAGCGCCGCCTGCGCCGCCGCAATTTTGGAGTATTTCGACGGCACCGGCATCTCCGTCTTTGCCGACTACCGCTATTACCCTAACCAAGTGGTGTATCACAAGATCATGGACGCACTGACCCGGTACGGGCCGGAGATGCAGTCATCCACTTGACTTTCCCGTCAAAGCGCTTTACCATATAAGCACAACCGAAGATCAGCCCCGCGCAGTAGTGTACAGCTTAAAGTTTCGTACTTTGAGGAGGGCGGCGAGTCGCCGCTCTGTTTACCAAGAGGACGCACGCTTCGCAAGCGAAGCGACCGCCTGATACCGCTCCGTCGAATCGCGAATCACCATATGATTATCAATTCGACTCCGCTTACATCAGGTCACTTTGTACTGCACGGGGCTGATTCTATGTCAGGGGGGCCTCTATGAAAATCGAGAAAGATGCGGTCACCTTCGAAATGCCGGACGCAGACTTCGTGGCCAAATTCGGTATGCAGGCCGCCGCGGACATGGTGCTGGATTTTCACTGCTTTCACCCGCAGCTTCCCTTCCTGTACGACGCACGGCAGCTGGCGGCGTTTCTCTCTACCAGCAGGCAGAAGCTCCTTTACTATGCGCGGCACACGGCGGCAGCATATCACCCCGTCACCATCCCCAAGCGTAACGGAGCTGTGCGCACGCTGTCCGTGCCGGACGACACGCTGCGTCGCTGGCAGCGGAAGATCTGCCGGGATCTCCTCGCCTATCTGCCTGTCGCACCGCAGGCCACCGCTTATCGAAAGGGCGGCACTCTCAGCGGCAACGCCGCGCCCCATGTGGGCAAACGGTATCTCCTGAAGCTGGATATCTCCGACTTTTTCGGCAGTATCCGCTTTGAACAGGTCCACTCTGCCGCCTTTCACACCCGGTACTTCTCCCGGCAGGTGGGCTTTCTGCTGACCGCTTTGTGCTGCAAGGACGGTGTCTTGCCGCAGGGCGCGCCCACCTCTCCCGCGCTTTCCAATCTGGTCATGCGGAATTTTGATACGAACATGGCACGCTGGTGCCAGCGGCGCGGCATCGCATACACGCGGTACTGTGATGACCTGACCTTTTCCGCCGATCGTCCGCTGTTCGCCGTCTATTCGAAGGCGAAAAATATGCTGGCGGAGATGGGCTTTGACCTGAATGAAACCAAGACCCATTTTATCACCAATGCCGGACGGCAGAGCGTGACCGGGCTGACCGTCAACGAGAAGGTATCCGTGCCGGCCGGCTATAAGCGATCACTTCGACAGGAGGTCTATTACGCCCTGCGCTTTGGTCTGGCGGACAGCATCCTGCGGGGCGGCCACACAGCGCTTCGCACAGACGGTGTTCCTGATACGGAGCGCTACCGGCAGCAGCTATTGGGTAGGATTCAGTATGTGCTGCAGATCGAGCCGGAAAACCGCTGGTTCCGCGAGGCAAAGCAAAAGCTGCTGTCCTGCAATGATCGCCCGAAGGTCTGACGCCTGTTCTTTGGTTACAGCGTGGGCATTTTTGCGCCAATGCACGGCAGGATATCCCCATGGAACTTCAGCAGGGCAGCAGGTAGAACATCAAAAGCGGCAGAATCGGCGTTTCTGTAATTTTTCAGATATGCCGGCATATTGCTTGATGCTGCCGTAAAACTCGTTTTCCTGTTTTGTGAATGCTATACTCAGGACAGGATTTCCAGACAAATTACCCAGAGAGGGGAATCGGCATGGTCAACCTTTCCAAGTCCAAATACTGCGCGCTGTGGCAATGTCCAAAAATGTTATGGCTCCGCAAATATAAGCCGGAGCTTGCCGAGGTGGACAGCCATACGCTGTCCATTATGGAGACCGGCAAGCTGCCGCGAGCTGAGTTTATCAAGTGGTTAAACAAAGAAGAGGTGTGACCAATGGTCACACCTCTTCTTTGTTATTGCATATTCGCGCGGTCAATGCTAGAGGAGTTCGTGCCGGAGATGCGATTTGATTGGGAGGATGATCACCTGCGGCGTTTGGCGCGGCTGGTGTGCATGGCGGCGTCGGTGCTTGTACCTGACGGCAGCCTTGAGGCGTTTGACAACGCCATCGAGGACTACCGGTACTACGACCTGCACTATCCTGACTACCACGCAGCGTATGAGGGATTGGATGCCCGTACGCTCCGGCGTGATAAGCAGGCAGTGCGGCAGGTGCTGCTGCGCTGGAAAGACTACGACGCCCGGCGTATGCAGCGGGACGAGGATGTAGAGGAGGAGATCACGGCGGAATTTCTGGCACGGCTCAAGATGCTGTGAGCGCACGGCTCGGCAATATTCTTTGGTTGTAGCGTGGGCATTTCTGCACCGTTGCAGAGCTTGACCCAAACCGTGACCCAAACGCGAAAAAAAGCAGATGGATACAGGCGGACACAGTGGATCGCCCACCCAACCGCAAGCACACAAAAGCGCCGGGGAGAACAGCGGCTTCCAATTTTTTACAGGAGCTGTGCCGCGTATACTATGCGTGCGGCGGCACATACTGCTTACGGCGTCAGGCACCGCCTGCGGCTTGACTTTTTTCACGAAAAGTGGTAACGTAGGAACAGAAATTTTGTGATTTGACGCGCGTTGCGGCGGTTACGTCCCGGCGCAGAAAGGGCATCGCAGAATGCGTGGCCGTCACACGGTTCATCTGACTCTGCAAAGGGGAACTGTGCTGCTTGAAAACACCTCAAGATTCTGACGCAACAGGCGGCACATACGGGGCAGATGACACGAAAGGCTTTGAACAGAGAGGATCCTGAGAACCAGAGGATCCATACGGGGGGAACACACAATGAAAGGAATCGTTTTGGCCGGCGGCAGCGGCACGCGGTTATATCCGCTGACCATGGTCACATCCAAGCAGCTGCTGCCTATCTATGATAAGCCCATGGTATATTACCCGATCTCCACGCTGATGCTGGCGGGGATACGGGATATTCTCATTATTTCGACGCCGACCGATCTGCCGAACTTCCAGCGTTTGCTGGGAGATGGCAGTCAATTCGGCGTCCATTTTTCGTATAAGGTACAGCCCTCGCCGGACGGTTTGGCACAGGCGTTTATTCTGGGTGAGGAGTTCATCGGGGATGACCGGGCGGCTATGATCCTGGGCGACAACATCTTCTACGGCGCGGGGCTTACCACCCAGCTGCACAAGGCGGTGGCGCAGGAGGACGGCGCGACGGTGTTCGGCTACTACGTCAACGACCCGGAGCGGTTTGGCGTGGTGGAGCTGGATGATACCGGCAAGGCGCTGTCGATCGAGGAGAAGCCCAGAGAGCCCAAGAGCAACTATGCCGTCACCGGCCTGTACTTCTATGACAGGAAGGTCGTGGAGCGCGCCAAGGCGCTGAAGCCCTCCGCCCGCGGTGAGCTGGAGATCACCGACCTGAACCGGGTGTATCTGGACGAGGGTACGCTGCACGTGGTAACGCTGGGGCGCGGCTACGCTTGGCTGGATACCGGAACGATGGACTCTCTGGCAGAGGCCACGGAGTTCGTGCGGGTGGTGGAATCCCGGGAGGGCATCCAGATCTCCGCATTGGAGGAGATCGCCTACCGCAACGGCTGGATCAGCAGGGAGCAGCTGCTGCTGGCGGCCAACATTTACGGCAAGTCCCCCTATGGCCAGCATCTGAAGAATGTGGCTGAGGGCAAATACATTTACTGAGGGCAGACGAATGGAATTTATCAAGACCGCCATTGACGGCGTGTATATCGTAGAGCCGAAGGTGTTCGGCGATCATCGCGGTTTCTTTATGGAGAGCTACTCCAAGCGCGTGTTTGAGGAGGCTGGGCTGCACTATGACTTTGTGCAGGACAACCACTCGTCCTCCACGGTAAAGGGCACGCTGCGGGGCATCCACTTCCAGCGGGGCGACAAGGCACAGGCCAAGCTGGTGCGCTGTGTCCGCGGCGCGGTGCTGGATGTGGCGGTGGATCTGCGGCCCGACAGCCCCACCTACAAAAAATGGGTGGCGGTGGAGCTGAGCGAGGAGAATAAACGGCAGCTGCTGATCCCCCGCGGCTTCGGCCATGGCTTCGTGACGCTGACCGATGAGGTGGAATTCCTCTACAAGGCGGATAACTACTACGCACCGGAAGCTGACGGCGGCATCCGCTGGAACGACCCGGAGCTGGCCATCGACTGGGGCGTGGAAAACCCCATCCTGTCCCAAAAGGACCAGACTTCCCCGTGGCTGAAGGATGCCGTTACCGGCTTTTGAGGAGGAACACCTATGACCATCATTGTCACCGGCGGCGCCGGTTTTATCGGCAGTAACTTTATTTTCTATATGCTGGACAAGCATCCCGAGGATCGGATTATCTGCGTGGATAAGCTGACCTATGCCGGCAATCTGTCCACGCTGGAGAGCGTCATGGACAGTCCCAGCTTCCGTTTCGTGAAGGCGGATATCTGTGACCGCAAGGCTATCTATGACCTGTTTGAGGAGGAACACCCCGACATGGTGGTGAACTTCGCCGCCGAGAGCCATGTGGATCGCTCCATCGAGAACCCGGAGGTCTTTTTGCAGACCAACATACTGGGCACGCAGGTCATGCTGGACGCCTGCCGGAAGTACGGTATCCAGCGGTACCATCAGGTGTCCACCGACGAGGTGTACGGCGACCTGCCGCTGGATCGTCCCGACCTGTTCTTTACCGAGGAGACGCCCATCCACACCTCCAGCCCGTACAGCTCCTCCAAGGCGGGTGCGGACCTGCTGGTGCTGGCCTACCACCGCACCTACGGCCTGCCCGTCACGGTGAGCCGCTGCTCCAACAACTACGGCCCGTATCACTTCCCCGAGAAGCTGATCCCGCTGATGATCGCCAACGCCCTGAACGACAAGCCGCTGCCGGTGTACGGCGAGGGGCTGAACGTCCGCGATTGGCTGTATGTGGAGGATCACTGCAAGGCCATCGACCTCATCCTCCGCAATGGCCGGGTGGGTGAGGTGTACAACATCGGCGGCCACAACGAGATGCGGAACATCGACATCGTGAAGCTCATCTGCCGGAAGCTGGGCAAGCCGGAGAGCCTGATCACCTACGTCACCGACCGCAAGGGACACGATATGCGCTACGCCATCGACCCCACCAAGATCCACCGCGAGCTGGGCTGGCTGCCGGAGACGAAATTCGCCGACGGCATCGACAAGACCATCGAGTGGTATCTGACACACCGCGACTGGTGGGAGAACATCATCAACGGCGAGTACCAGCACTACTATGAGCGAATGTATGGGAACCGATAAGCCGCTGATCTCCATTCTGCTGGCGGTGTACGAGCCGCGGATGGATTGGCTGCAAGAGCAGCTGATGAGCCTGAACGAGCAGACTTATCCAAGTCTGCGGCTGTATATCCGGGATGACTGCTCACCTGCCGCGTCCTATGAACAGATGTGCGCCTGCGTACAGGAGTGTATCACGAGCTTCCCCTATTCCATTACACGCAACGAGGAAAATCTGGGCTCCAATGGCACCTTCGAGCGGCTGACCAGAGAGGCCGAGGGTGACCTGTTCGCCTACTGCGATCAGGACGATATATGGCTTCCGGAAAAGCTGACGGTGCTGCAGAAGGCGATGGAACGGGAGCAGGCACTGGTGGTCTGCTCGGATATGTATATTATCGACAGCAGCGGAAAGCAGGTGTCTGACAGCCTTGCCAAGGTGCGCCGGCATCATGTCTTTCGCAGCGGGCGAGATCTGGCAGAGGGCCTGCTGGTCAGCAATTTTGCCGCAGGGTGTACGATGCTGGTTCGGGCGGAATCCGCTAAGCAGGCGGTTCCGTTCTGTCCGTATATGGTGCATGACCACTATATCACCTTGTTCTGCGCGGCGAGAGGCATGGTGTATTCCTCGCCGGAAAAAACCATCCGCTACCGCATCCACGGCGGGAATCAGACCGGCCTGATGGCGGGAGTCACGGGTAAAACCAGCTATGGGAAGGAACGGATCGAGCCCATGCTGGCCCGGATGCAATGGCTGAAGGAGCACTTCGCCTGTGACGTGAAATTAGAGGCGGCCATAGGCGACGCGCTTCTTTGGGCGCAGGCAAGGAAGCAAAACTGGCTTCATCGCGGCGGAAGCAGGACCGTATGGAAATATCGGAGGTTCAGCCCGCTGACGTCGATGGGCGAGATATTTCTGAAATTTGCGCCGGACAGCTTGTTTGTGAAGGTCATTCAGTTGATCAAGGTAAATCGTATATAAGGGGATCGGCATGAGGGTATTGGTTACTGGCGTCAGCGGCCAGCTGGGCTATGATGTGGCGCAGGTGCTGGAGCGGCGGGGAATAGAATACCGGGGCACGTCATCCAAAGAGCTGGATATTACGGACCGGGCAGCGGTAGAGCATCTGATGCAATCATACCGTCCCGATGCAGTCATCCACTGCGCGGCCTACACCAAGGTCGATCTGGCGGAGGATGAGCCGGAGCGGTGCTGGGCGGTCAATGCAGACGGGACGCGCAATCTCGCGGCCGCCTGCCGGGAGATCGGCGCGAAGATGCTGTATATCTCCACGGACTATGTGTTCCCGGGTACAGGTGAGCAGTTCCGCCGGACGGATGACCCGGTAAGCCCGGTAAACACGTACGGCAGAAGCAAGCTGGCCGGCGAGCTGGCTGTGCAGAGCCTTTTGGAGACGTACTTTATCGTCCGCATTTCCTGGGTTTTCGGAAAAAACGGGAATAATTTTGTTAAAACGATGCTCCGTCTGGCAGAAACCAGAACGGAGCTGACGGTGGTTTGTGACCAGATCGGTTCACCGACCTACACGGCGGATCTTGCGCCGCTGCTGTGCGATATGGTGCAGACGGAGCGATACGGCATCTACCACGCCACCAATGAGGGTACATGTGCATGGTCGGAGTTTGCAAAGGCGATTTTTGAGCTGGCGGACAAGCAGGTAACGGTATATCCCATCCCCACCAGCGCGTATCCGACGAGAGCGGTGCGGCCGCTGAATTCACGGATGAGCAAGGAACGTCTGCACAGCAACGGCTTTCAGGAACTGCCGGAGTGGAAAAACGCATTGGCGCGATATTTGAAGGAGATCACCGGGGAAGCATGAACCTACAATCATTGAAGAAAAAGTGCGACATCGCGTTGGCGCTCTATGTGGTCGCGGCGATGCTGTTCTATTGGATCGGCGGCGACCAGCTGCGGTATCGGGACAGCCTTACCGATATGCTGACACCCGGCGAACCGGTGGGCGAGATCACACAGAACACCGTCATTACCCAGCAGATCCGCGTGAACGGGCGGTTGATGGACATTACCCTTCGCGGCGCGACGTATGCGCGCCAGAATCAAGGGACGCTGATCATAGAGCTTTGCTCAGACGGGCAGACGCTGGACAGCCGGCGCGTCGCTATCTCCGGTCTGGCTGACAACGAGAATTTCTCCGTTTCCTTTGCGCCGGGCATCTCTGTGCCGGGCGGCATTGCAACGGTACGGATTACCGCACCGGACTGCACAGTAGGGAACGCCGTCACGCTGTACAGCGGCACTACGATGTCCACCGTCAGAAATCAAGTGGCGATCCAACTGGCGGAGGACGAGCGGGTGAAGGTCAACGGCACCGCACAGGCCGGCGCGCTGTGTATGGAGGTGCACAGCCGCGAGGCGCTGTGGTTCGGCGCGCATTATTGGCCGCTGGCCGCGGCAGGGCTGGCTGTGCTTGCCGGGTATTGCCTGTATCTGATCCGCGGATTTCAGAAGGGAAAGCAGCTCGCCGTTCTGCGCGTGTTTGCGGCGTTCAGCAAGTATGGCTACCTCATGCGGCAGCTTGTTTCCAGAGACTTCAAGACGAAATACAAGCGCTCTGTCCTTGGTGTTCTGTGGAGCTTTTTGAACCCGCTGCTGACCATGACGATGCAGTACATCGTTTTTTCCACACTGTTCAAGTCGGATATCCCGAACTTTGCGGTGTATCTTCTGACCGGTATCGTTTGCTTCAGCTATTTCAGCGAAGCGACGTCCATGTCCCTGACCTCTATCGTGGGGAATGCCCCTCTGATCACGAAGGTCTATGTTCCCAAGTATATCTACCCGCTGACGCGTGTGCTGTCCTCCACTATCAACTTCGGACTCTCGCTGCTGCCGCTGCTGGCAGTTCTGCTGATCACACGGACACCGATCCGCCCGGCGATCCTGCTGCTCCCCTTCGGTGTGTTTTGCCTGTTTGCACTGGCACTGGGCGTTGGAATGCTGCTGGCGGCAGCCATGGTGTTTTTCCGGGACACCCAATTCCTGTGGGGTGTGGTCAGTATGCTCTGGATGTACGCGACCCCCATCTTCTACCCGGAGAGCATTATTCCCGCGCGGTTCATGCTGGTCTATAAGCTGAACCCGCTGTACCACATTATCCGGTTTATCCGAACGATCCTCATCAACGGCGTCTCTCCGGAGCCGAAGGCATATGTCCTGGCGCTGATCGCGTCCGTAGTACCGCTGATCATCGGGAGCATGGTGTTCAAGCGGACACAGGATCGCTTCGTCCTCAACATTTGATAGGAGTAACACTCGTGATAATTCGTGCGAATGACATATCAATGCGGTATCTCATGACCTATGACCGCATCCAAAGCATCAAGGAGTACGTTGTGCAGCTGCTCCGGGGGAAAATCAAATATGAGGAGTTCTGGGCACTGAAAAACGTCAGCTTTGAGGTGGAGCGCGGCGAGGTGGTCGGCATCATCGGCCACAACGGAGCGGGCAAATCCACGCTGCTGAAGGTGATCTCCGGCATTTTGAAGCCGACCGGCGGATCGCTGGAGGTCCACGGAAATGTCGTCCCCATGCTGGAGCTGGGCAGTGGCTTTGACCATGACCTGACCGGCCGGGAAAACATCTTCTTGAACGGATCGATCCTCGGATACAGCGAGAAGTATCTGAAGGAAAAGTATGAACAGATCGTGGAGTTTTCCGAGCTGGGAAAGTTTATCGACGTCCCTATCCGCAACTATTCCTCCGGCATGCTGATGAGGCTGGCGTTCTCCATTGCGACAGTCGTACAGCCGGAGATACTGATCGTAGACGAAATTCTGGCGGTAGGTGATGCCGCCTTTCAGGAAAAAAGCAAGGCCCGGATGCTGGAGCTGATGAGCGGCGGCACAACGGTGCTGTTTGTATCCCACAGTCTGGAGCAGATCCGGGAGATGTGCGACCGGGTCATCTGGCTGGAGCATGGCCAGATAAAGGCGATAGGCGCAACAAATGACATTTGCGATGCCTATGAGGCATCGTGACGAGGTGTGTATGAGCGAGATCTACAATGCGGAGTATTACAAGGAATACGATGTGGGCTGCGGAAAAGTGGACTACAGCGATTCGGAATACACGAAGGGCTTTTTAACGCAGATCGCGCAGAAGATCGCAGATGATCTGCACCCTAGAACGGTTTTAGATGCTGGCTGTGCCATGGGCCACCTGGTGGCGGCATTGCGGGATCTTGGCGTGGAGGCCTACGGCGTCGATATTTCCAAGTATGCCATTTCAAAGGTGCGGGAGGACATCCGTCCTTTTTGCAAGGTCGGTTCTCTGACAGAACCGCTGCCTGCCGGGCTGCCGGACAGGTACGATCTGGTGGTGACGGTGGAGGTGCTGGAGCACCTCTACGAGGACGAGGGCAGGCAGGCGATCCGGAATCTCTGCCAGCTTACGGATAAGGTGCTGTTCACCTCTACTCCCGACGATTTTACCGAGCCTACCCATGTGAATGTGCAGCAGCGGGAATACTGGTGCCGGGCTTTCTTTGAAAACGGCTTTGTGGATGACATCAATTATCGTCCGACATATTTGACCGCCCATGCGCTGCTGTTCCGGCGCAGCGCAAACATCGAGCGGCAGGTCGAGGATTATGAGCGGAACATCCGGATATCCGAGTGTGCGCGGCAGCAGGAAAGTGCGCGCTGGAACAAAGCGGTAGAGGACAAGGAGCGGCACATCCAGAATATTACGGCGCTGCACGCGGCGGAGAATGCCGAGTGGGCCAACAAGCAAAATGAGTGGCTCCAAGAAAAGCAGCAGCGGGAGGCCGCAGCCGCGGCAGAGCTATCGCAGATGAAGCAGACGCTGCGCAGTAAAGAGGCTGAATATGAGGCGCGGGCAAATGCGCTTCTGACAGAGCTGACCTCCTATAAGGAACAGTATCACGAGACGGCTGAGCGGTGTGAGACGTTGGAAGCAGATTTGGCACACCGTGAGACGCAGTATCATGCGGCTTCCGAGCAGTGTAAGGAGCTGTCGGCGGAGCTGGCCCACTACAAGGAGCACTACCAAGCGGCGATCGGCCAGCGTGAGGCGCTGAAGGTACAGCTGGCGGATAGCCAGTATGCGTACAGTGTGATCTCCAACGCGTTTTTCTGGAAAATCACAAAGCCGTTCCGCGTATGCCTCGATGCCTTGAAGCGCATTTTGGGGAAGATGGCATTCTTTCGCCTGCTGGGCAAGGGGCTTCGGTGTCTGCACCAGAACGGCTGGCGCTATACATGGCGAAAAGTAAAAAACAAGCTGACGCACCGGCAGGAATTTACAGCCCTGGCCAATAAGCCCCTTTTCACCGACGAAGAACTGGAGCACCAGAGAAACACGGTGTTTCCGCGGAGCATCAAGTTCAGCATCGTCGTGCCCCTCTATAACACCCCGGAGAAGTTTCTGCACGAGATGATCCGGTCGGTCATCGACCAGACATACGCAAACTGGGAATTGTGCATGGCGGACGGCAGCGACGCGGCCCATGACAGCGTGGAGAAGATCTGCCGTCAGTATATGCGGAAGGACCCGCGGATCAAGTACCGGAGGCTGGAACAGAATCTGGGCATTTCCGGGAACACAAACGCCTGTCTTGAAATGGCGGCAGGGGACTATATCGGGTTGTTTGACCACGATGATCTGCTGCATCCGGCAGCCCTCCATGAGGTGATGCGGGCGATCTGCGAACAGGATGCAGACTTTATTTATACGGATGAAAACACCTTCCACGAAAAACCGGAGGACGCGTTCTGCCCGCACTTCAAGCCGGATTACGCCCCGGATACGCTGAGAAGCTACAATTACATCTGTCATTTTACGGTGTTCTCCAAGGCGCTTTTGGACGAGGTCGGCACATTTCGCGGGGAGTTTGACGGCAGTCAGGATTACGACATGGTTCTGCGGCTGACGGAGAAGGCCGCAAGGATCGTGCATATCCCGGAGATCCTGTACTTCTGGCGGGCGCACAGCGGCTCCGTGGCGGACGGTATCTCCGCGAAGCCGTACACGCTGGATGCTGCGCGCAGAGCCCTGCGTGAGCATCTGGATCGGGTCGGTCTTGTCGGCGAGGTGGAGGATTCATCGATCCCGTCGACATATCGGATCAAATACGCGATCTCCGGCTGCCCCAAGGTGTCTATTGTTATCCCCAATATGGACTATGTGGATACGCTGAGAACGTGCATTTCCTCCATTCTGGAAAAGACCACCTACAAGAACTTTGAAATAGTCATTATTGAGAACAACAGCAAGGAGAGGGAAACCTTCGCCTACTATGACGAGCTGAAAAGCGATCCGCGTATTCAGGTCGTGACCTGGACGGGGAAGTTCAATTACTCCGCGATCAACAATTTCGGGATCCGGGAGGCTGCCGCAGGTGAGTATATACTGCTGCTGAACAACGACATAGAGGTCATTACGCCGGATTGGATACAAGAAATGCTGATGTTTGCACAGCGCTCTGACGTCGGCGCGGTGGGAGCGATGCTCTATTATCCCGATGATACGATCCAGCACGCCGGTGTGATCCTGGGGATCGGCGGCGTCGCCGGACACGCCCACAAGAATTTCCCGCGAGGCGATTATGGCTATATGTCCCGGGCTACCATCGCGCAGGACTTTTCCGTGGTGACAGCCGCCTGTGTGATGGTTCCGCGCCATGTCTGGCAGGAAATTGGCGGCCTTGATGAAACCTTTGAGGTGGCCTTTAATGATGTCGATATGTGCATGAGGATCCGAAAAGCCGGCTACCTCATTGTGTGGACACCGTTTGCAGAGCTGTATCACTATGAATCGAAGAGCAGAGGCGCAGAAGATACGCCGGAGAAACGGAAGCGTTTCGAAGGTGAGGTTCGGCGCTTCCAAGAGCGGTGGGGGCGCGAACTCGCCGCAGGAGATCCCTACTACAACCCGAATCTGACCTTGGTAACGGAAGATTTTTCTGTAAAAAAAGAAAACGAATAAGAAAGGGAAAGCAGTATGAGAAAAAAGTTGGGAAGAGCGGTTCTTTTGGTGGCGGCAATCGTGCTGTGCGTGTTGACAGCCTATGCCGACGACACCTTCTCCTGTGCGGTAACAGACCAGCAGGGGAATGTGATCCATGGCTACCACGATACGCAAAAAGATCAGTGGTATCTGTTCCTGACGAATCAGGTGGTCATTTCTGATGCAGAGGTACAGCTGCAGGGTGCAGTCGTTTCGGCCGACAAGGGCACGCTGGATCCCCAGACCAACGTGCTGCGCGGCGCCTTTGTGCAGAACGGCGACAGTGTGGTTGTCAGCCTTGCGGATGGCTCGTCGGAAACCATCACGGTGATGCAGTCGGAGCTGCCCAGCCTGTATATTGCGCTGGACGGCGTCACGCTGGATACGGTGCATCAGGACAAAAATGTGAAATACGCCGGCACGGCGGTCACTCTGACGGATACTGCAAATGAGGAAAATGACCTGCACGTGACGAATGCAACGTTCAAGGGACGCGGTAACACTTCTTGGGCGTACTACCAGAAAAAGGGCTACCAGATCAAATTTGACAAGAAGACCAGTGTTCTTGGCATGGCAAAGGCTAAAAAATGGGTGCTGCTGGCCAACGCATCGGATGACAGCATGATGCGGAACAAGCTTTCCTTCAGCCTGGCCGACCAGCTGGGGATGACATATGCACCGGACTGCGCGTACGTAGATCTCTGGATCAACGGGGAGTATCGCGGGACATATCTGGTGTGCGAAAAGGTGGAGCTCGGCACGACCCGCCTGGATTTGAACGATCCCAAGGGCGTTCTTATGGAGCAGGATGAGGCGTATTTTGCAGCCGAGGATATTTGGATCGAGAACCACAGCACAGGCAAGCACTTCGTGGTAAAAGAATCTGTGACAGAGGACGATCCCGCACTGCTGCAGGAGGCTGTCAAGGGCTTTGACGATGCGCTCAACGCATTTATGGAGTACGCAGCGACAACGCCCGATGACGCAATCACCCTGCAATCTCTGTCCCGGTACATCGATGTGGACTCTTTTTTGCAGTACTATCTGGTAAATGAATTTGTATTGAACCGCGAATCCGCCGGGTCCAGCTTCTACTGGTATAAGGACGGAGAGCAGGATGTGCTGCATCTGGGGCCTGTGTGGGATTTCGATACCTGCATGGGAAATGACGTGGAGAATGCGGATAGTCACCAGACTGCCCACATCTACAACCACATCGTTTTTCGCAAGCTGCTGTCGATCCCCGTCGTGCGGGATGAAATGAGCAGACTTCTGCAGGACTATGCAGCGGCGTTCGGCGGCATGGACGATAAGGTCGAGTCACTGTATACCCTGCTGCAGGCTTCTGCGTCCATGAATTATACAAGATGGGATGATCTGAAGGGCGGCTTCGGTGGAAAAGGCACTTATTTTGCAGGAACATATCAGGAAGCAAAAGAGAATCTAAGTACATGGCTCGGAAAGCGTGAGACGGCTTTTACGGCGGAGCGGATCTTGCAATACGTCGATCGGATCAGCGTTTCTGTGGATCTGGACCGCGCAAGGATGGACCTCTCCTTTACGGGAGCGGATGCCGGCGAAAATCTGTGGTTCGCGGTCTGGAGCGAGGAAAACGGTCAGGACGATATCGTCTGGTATCCCGCCGCAAAGCAGGCGGACGGCAAATGGCACTGCGCTGTCGACTTGGTGCGGCATCAGTCCACGGGCGTTTACAATGTGCATGTATGGGCCGGTAACGCCGGAAAGCCCACGGCGGCACAGCTGGCTACCCAGGTGTATGTCTCGGCGTTCAACACGGTACGTCCGGCGGCCGCGGCCGAGGTCTCGGCAAACTGCCAGACAATGCAGATCGTTGCCGGAAACATTGAGGGGTATGACAAGGTTTACTTCCCTGTCTGGAGTGCGGTGAACGGTCAGGATGATATCGTCTGGTATCCCGCCGTCAAGCAGGCCGACGGAACGTGGACGTACACCGTGAATCTGGCGAATCACAACTCCACCGGGAACTACCTGATCCACGTATACGGCGCGAAAAACGGCAAAATGGAGATGCTCACCAACACCACGGCGTACGTGGAAAAGCTGGCGGCCCGGGTCACGGCCACAGTCTCCGCGGATTGCCGCACGATGCAGCTCGTTGTAACGAATATCGGTGAATATGAGCAGGTATATCTGCCTACATGGAGCGCGGTGAACGGTCAGGACGATATCGTCTGGTATCCCGCCGAAAAGAAGGCCGACGGAACATGGGCGTACACTGTGAATCTGGCAAATCACAACTCCACCGGGAACTACCTGATCCACGTATACGGCGTGAAAAACGGCAAAATGGAAATGCGCACCAACACCACGGTGTATGTGGAAAAGCTGGCGGCCCGGGTCACAGCCACGGTCTCTGCGGATTGCCGCACGATGCAGCTCACCGCAGCGAATATTGACGATTGTACGCAGCTGTATCTGGCCACATGGAGCGTGGCAGGCGGTCAGGACGATATCGTCTGGTATCCCGCCGAAAAGCAGGCCGACGGAACGTGGGCCTACACCGTGGATCTGGGGAAGCACCGCACAGCGGGACAATATGTGATCCACGCCTATGGACGCAGCAGCCAGAGCAAGGAGCTGCGTTTGGTGGCAAATACGACGGCTTACGTAAAGCACGCTGTCTTCCCGGACGAGCCCTATGTTACCGTGGAGCTTCCTGCGGATTGCCGCACGATGAAGCTCACCGTGCAAAATGCCTCCAAGTACGAGCGGGTCTACCTGCCTGTATGGAGCGCGGAAAATGGCCAAGACGATCTGGTGTGGTACGCTGCCCAGCGGACCAAGGCCGGACTTTGGGTGTATACGGTGGATATGACCGCCCATCATTCCGCCGGTACATATTACGTACACGTGTATGGTGAAAAAGGGGGTGAATTGCAGCTGCTTGCCACGGCTTTGCCAAATGTGAAGCTGGCCGCATAAAGGCAAGACAGCTGACAAATGCATTGACCTTAGACGTGAATGAAAGAAAAAAATGAGGAAGGGAAAACGATGAAAAAGAAACTGATTTCACTGTTATTGGTATTTTCGTTCCTGTTAAACACCGTTCCCATGGCTTTCGCCATCGAGGACGGCGCGGAACAGACGGAAGGCACCACGGTTTCCCTGGTCGACCAAATCGGGGAGGATGACGCCAATACCGAGGGGGATACGGACGTCGCCGCTCCGGAGACCACGGGGGAAGAGCAGACAGACGGCGCAGACGGTTCTGAGGATACCGATGCAGCCGAGGCGGGAGACGAAGGGGATGCCGATGAGGCTCAGACGAATGTTCTGATGACGCTTGCATCTCAGCCCGACGCACGGAGTACGGTCACGCTGGGCAGCGCAGCTGACGCGGCGGGCCTGACGCCGGTCGTACAGACGCACCACGCCATTGCCAATGGTGTGACCTACGACAAGATCGTCATGCGAAACAAGGACAATCATCAGGCCATTGGTTACTTGACGGAGATCGACCTGACCAAGAACGTAACGCTCAAGGCCACCTACGACGGCTACTACACGGTCGGAAGCACGGCGGCGGATCGTGTCGGGAATGCTCAGACGATCAGCAAGGGTCAGTGGAGCCTGAAGGAGACCACGCGGCTGGCCGCGGACTACGGCACGATCGCCGATCCGGCAGGCACGGTCGTCATGGCCACCAACGGCGACTACTTCAACATGGGCACCGGCGAGCCCACGGGTTACTTGATCATGGAGGGCAACGTGATCAAGACCTCCTACGAGCCGTATTTCGCGATCCTGACGGACGGCAGCGCGGTCATCCGTGACGCCGGAACCCCGACGGACGATGTAATGGAAGCCGTCTCCGGCCCTCTCTACCTTCTGCGGAACGGTGAGATCCAGGTGACCAGCGACGGATCGATGAACCCCAGAAACAGTGTGGGTATCCGGGCTGACGGCAGCGTCGTGTTCTTCATGGCGGAGGGCCGTCTGGCGCCCCGCTCCATCGGTATGGACCTCTATGAGATGGCAGCTGTCCTGAAGGACGCCGGCTGCGTGACGGCTCTGTACCTCGATGGCGGCGGCTCCGCGACCTTCGCGGCCCGCGAAGAGGGCGGCGAGCTGAAGATGCTCAGCAAGCCCTCCGACGGTCAGGAGCGGACCATCAGCTCCGGTTTCGTCTGCGTTTCCACCGTTGCGCAGGACGGCGTATTTGACCACGCGCTGGTCACCCCTCGCGATGAGCTGTATACGCCCGGCTCTGCCGTGCAGTTCGGCGCGGTGGGCGTAGACCGCAGCGGCGGCGCAGCGGCGCTGCCGGAGGGTCTGGTGTGGAAGCTGGCGGAGGACTCCGCAGCGCTGGGCACGATCGACCCGGCCACCGGTCTGTTTGCGGCCGGTGCTGACAGCGTCGGCGTTGTTACCGCCTTGCTGTGTCAGGGTGATGATGTGGTCGGCCCCGCCTCTGTGGAGCTGGTGAAGCCGGACACGGTCACCTTTAACTCCGACGAGATCAGTCTGGACTTTGACGAGGAATCCGATCTGGGTCTGGTGGTACGCTATCAGAACAGAGACGTGAACTATAAGGACGGCGATATCCAGTGGACGTTGGCTGACCTGAAGATGGGCTCTTTCACCGGCAACACGTTCCGCTCTGCGGACGGTTACAGTGTGACCGCCGACATCACCGCCACCTCGGCCTTTGACGAGACGGTGACCGGCACGATCAAGGCTGTGATCGGTATGCTGCCGACCGTCGTGTGGGACTTTGAGGATCACATCAATGAGGACGGCAGCGTTATCCTCGCGCAGGAGTATTACTGCGGGGAAAACGGTATTCTGAATACCTTTAACTACGGCCGCGGCGGCAACGAGTCCATTGAGATCGTCAGCATCGACGACAGCGAGCCCGTACGCTTTGGCGCCAAAGCAATGAAGCTGAACTTCGACTTCAGCGCCTGCGGAGCAGTGACAGAGGGCGCGTGCATCGGTACTTCCGACGATGTGACGATTCTGGGCGTTCCCACGGGCCTTGGCGTGTGGGTCTATGCCCCGGAGGGCGTGGGCATCGAGTGGAAGGGCGAGGGGTCAAACTCCGGCCTGTGGCTGCGAGCCTATGCCCTTAATAAGGATGGAAACAAGGTGGAACTCGACTACACCTTCGAGCCGAAGTCCGTTGTCGAGCCTTCCCATCCGGCGTATGGCCAGCAGCCCGGTATCTACTGGGAGGGCTGGAAGTACTGCGAGGCCAAGCTGAAGGCATCGGATGCTCCCTTTAGTCTGATGAAGAGCATGACCTTCCGCCTGATGTTCGTCAGCGGTATCAAGATGGTCGAGCCGCGGGTCGGATCCATCTATCTGGACAATTTCCAGTTCGTATACGGCACGAATACGGATGATATCGACAATCCGCAGGTGGACTCCATCACCTTCAACAATGAGGAGCTGATGGACGGCGGCACGGTCCGCGGAAGTACCTTCGACCTGCGCGCCTATTTCAGCGATGCCCCCGGCAAGTATGCCACCGGCGTGGATGCCGGCACCGTGCGCCTCTATGTGGACGGCGCCAATGTGACGGATAAGGCCACACTGGTAGCCAAAGACGGCCACATCGACCTGTATGGTATGCAGCTTGCCAACGGGACCCACTCTGTGACGGTGTCTCTCCGCGACGGCTTCGGTAACGAGACCTCCCAGACCCGCTACTTCACCGTGGAGGGCAGCAGTGCGGAGAATCTCGTCCGTGTGACCAACGTGGAGACCATGGCCGCCGTGGGCGGATATGTAACGCTGGAGATCCGGGGCACCAACAGCTCCGTCAGCGAGTGCGACACGGTCATCCGTCTGGATCGGCAGTATACCGACTGCACCGTGGCATTCTCCCAGAATTTCAAGGCCGCGGAGAGCTATGACCCCGCGAATTGCTACGACGCAAAGGATCACACCGTGACCGTTAAGGCTGTGCGTGCCGGCGGCCGCCCGGTAAAGGACGGCAACCTGATCGCCACGGTGAAGGTGAAGGTGCCTGACAACCTGACGGCCAGCAGCACCTTCCTCTACGAGGTCAGATCCGGCATGTGCTATAACATGGACGGCGATCTGACAACCTTCTCCGCCCCCGCTGTCACGCTGCCGGTGGGCGCGGCCATCAGCGTGTCCTGTGATCCGGTGCTGACCGGTCGGGACGCCGTGTTGACGGTGACCGATCTGGAGGGTAAGCCGGTCGCCAACGCAGAGATCTTCGGGGAAAACGGTGCCTCCCTGGGTAAGACCGGTGAGGACGGCACCCTGACCAGCCATGCGTTCGCTGCCACCGGCGTGGTATCCGTCTACGCCAAGGCCGAGGACGGAAGCCTGTCCATGCGCAGCCGGATCTATACCTACGATCCGGTAACGGATATGGAGACCGCATTCCTCTTTAACGCCACGGAAGATGGCGGTGCAACAAAGAATATCACGTGGCTGTCCGACCCGACGGCAACGGAGAAGCAGTTCCTGCGCTGGCGTGTGCAGGGCACGGAGACCTGGGGTACTCCCATTCCTGCACGCACGGAGCTGCGCACCTTTACCGGCGGCGGCTACAATGCGGTGAACGTGAACAGCGTCACGCTGGGCGGTCTGACGGCCGGTACGACCTACGAGTATCAGGCCGCGTCCGGCAAGGAGAACTGGCCGGAGACGGCGGAGAGCTTTACCGCCGGCACGGCTGATGCGTCCCAGAAGTTCTTCGTGCTGGGCGATATTCAGGCCGAGGACACGACCAATATCAGCAACATCTTTAACACCCTGAAAACCGGCAGCTATGACTTCGGCATCCAGACCGGCGACGTCGTGGACAGCCCCACCAACTTTGCCAAGCTGGACGAGATGGTGCAGCTGCTGAACGCCAAGGAGCTGGGCAGCGCCGACGTGATCCATGTTCTGGGCAACCACGAGTTTGAGGGTGACGGCAACGCCGACATTGTCGGCAGCGTATTCGCCCTGCCTAAACACAGCATGGGCAGCTGCTGGTCCACCACCTACGGCAATGTCTATGTGGCGGTCATCAACTACAGCGGCGTCGGCAGCGATATGAAGGCGGCGGCGGAGTGGCTGGTACAGGATGCGAAGGCCAGCGACGCTACCTGGAAGATCCTGACCGTCCACCAGCCCGCCTATTACACCAATGCCAAGGGCGGCAACGGTCCCATGACGCAGTATATCCCGGCGGCTGCGGAGGAGGCCGGCATCGATGTGGTATTTGCCGGCCATGACCACTCCTTCGCCCGTACCAATCCCCTGAAGGGCGGTGAGATCGACGCGGAGAACGGTGTGTATTACTACATCTGCGGCTCCAGCGGAGAGAAGTCCTATGCGATCAATAGCCAGGACGTCTTTGATTACGAGAAGGTCTTTGCACAGGCCACCACGGACTTCAACGCGATCTATCTGAGTGTGGAGGCCAACCGCTCCCAGATGAAGATCAACGTCTACGACATGCAGGCCGATGGCACCTCGAAGCTTCTGGACAACGTGACCCTGAAATCCCTGACCGGCAGCTGCGCGGATAAGGGCCATGTTCTGGAGAACGCGGTCTGCAGCAACGGCAAGCTGATCTGCGGCAACTGCCATGCGGCGGTTGACCCCATCGAATGGAACTATACCGGCTGGGCTCGCGATGAGGCGACCGGACGCAAGATGTATTTCCTGCGCGGTGTGGCGCAGACCGGCTGGTTCCTGGTGGACGAGGACAACTATTGCTTCGATGAAAACGGCGTGGCCTATGACGGCGAGCAGGTGATCGATGAGGTGCCGTTCGTGTTTGACAACGGTCGGATCGTCAGCGGACATACCGGCTTTATCAAGAAGACCAACGGCAATACCTACTACTATGACAACGGCAAGATGGCCCTCGGCATCACAGAGATCGGTGACGACACCTACTACTTCGAGCCGGATAAAAACAGCGCAAATTATGGTGCAATGGTCACCGGCTGGCGCTTTATTCCGGGCTTGGGCTATGGCCGGTGCTACTTCTATGAGGACGGCCGTATGTGGCGTCCGATCAAAACGAGTTTGAGCGACGACAGCGGCGTGCTGACGGTCACTCTCACGCCGATGGAGGGCCAGACCTTCGCAAATGGCAGGATCGCCATGTGGAGTCAGCAGGATGGTCAGGATGACCTGAAGTGGTTCCGCGGCGAAAAGCAGGCGGATGAAACCTGGGTCGTTAAGGTTCCCATGTGCATCTATAAGGATCTGTGGAGATACCAGATCCACGCCTATGACGGCTCGAATCTCATCGCTGGTACTTCGATCAACATCGTCCAAACTGTCACCCACAAGTTCACCAACTATACGGTCAGCACCAAAAACTGCGTCGGTGCTGAGACGAAGGTCGCGTACTGCGACTACGGCTGCGGCACGATGGATGTCATCGGTTGGACCGAGAAGGATCATACCGTGACGGCGGTACAGGATAACAATGTCCTGACTGTCAAGATGGTCGATGTGGCCAGCCACGGCCACACCAAGGTTCGGTTCGCTGTCTGGAGCGTAGAGAACGGGCAGGATGACCTTGCCTGGTACAACGCCGAAAAGCAGGCGGATGGAAATTGGACCTGCACTGTCGATCTGACAAAGCATCATTCCGTCGGCGATTATCAGCTCCATGCCTATGCTGCCACCGGCGATTCCGACACCATGCGCATGGCGGGTCATACGACGGCTCTTGTGACCGCATTCGATGACGTGAAGGCACCGGAGGTGCTGGCTGCCGTCGCGTCGGACTACAACACGATGAAGATCACCGTGCGGGATGCCGAGGCATATGAGCAGATCACTATCCCCGTTTGGAGCGAGGTCAATGGGCAGGACGACATCAAGTGGTATAAGGCGGTCAAGCAGGCTGATGGCAGCTGGACGTGTACCGTGGATCTTGCTTTCCACAATTCCACCGGCCGTTATCAGATCCATGTGTACGGCACAAAGGGTGATAAGTCTGAAGTGATCGCAAAAACGGTGGTCAATGTGGCGAAGCTGCCTACTACGCCTGCCGTACCCGCCAATGTGACCCTTGGCAGCGCCAAGGCGGTCACCGGCGGCATTACCGTGACGTGGAAGGCGGCGGATGGTGCAGCGGAGTACCGCGTGTACCGTAAGGACGCAGTGAACACCAAGTGGAAGGGCCTCGCGAACGTCACCGGCACCAGCTGGACGGACAAGACCGCTCAGGCGGGCGTCAAGTACACCTATACGGTGCGCGGCATCAACGCCAACGGCGTCCTCAGCCCCAGCTTCGACAGCACCGGCGTCAGCGCTACCATGCCCGGCGCGGCTCCTGCCGTACCCGCCAATGTGACCCTTGGCAGCGCCAAGGCGGTCACCGGCGGCATTACCGTGACGTGGAAGGCGGCGGATGGTGCAGCGGAGTACCGCGTGTACCGCAAGGACGCTGCCAATCCCAAGTGGAAGGGCATCGCGAACGTCACCGGCACCAGCTGGACGGATAAGACCGCTGTGGCGGGCGTGAAGTACACCTACACCGTCCGCGGCATCAACGCCAACGGCGTCCTCAGCCCCAGCTTCGACAAGACCGGCGTCAGCGCTGCGATGCCCGGCGCGGCACCTGCCGTACCCGCCAATGTGACCCTTGGCAGCGCCAAGGCGGTCACCGGCGGCATTCAGGTGACGTGGAAGGCGGCGGATGGCGCGGCTCAGTACCGTGTGTACCGCAAGGACGCTGCCAATCCCAAGTGGAAGGGTATCGTGAACGTGACCGGCACCAGCTGGACGGATAAGACCGCCAAGGCGGGCGTGAAGTACACCTATACGGTGCGCGGCATCAACGCCAACGGCACTCTCAGCCCCAGCTACGATAGTACCGGCGTCAGTGCTGTTGCCAAGTAACGTAAAAACAGCATCCCGAACCGACGCCCACTGCGAAGGATGGCTCGGGCGGGAGCTGGACGTATACGGTGAACCTGAAGCAGCGCAATTCGCCTGATATCCATTCGCTCCGCGTGTACGGAATTGAGAATGGTACGCAGTCTCGAATCGCCCATACGCGGGTCGTTGTGACGGACAGCGCTAAGTAATCGTTGCGTTAAGGCTCTGCAACCGTCCGATCTGGGCAAGTATACGCCTCAGGCCCGGCAGGTCGTTGACCTGCCGGGCCTGAAAGATAACTGACAAATACTCCGCAGCTATACCGCCTTTCTGCAAAGGCAAACCGTATATAAACCGTATTTTTGACAAGAGGAGTGGCGATATGAAGATAGCAGCAGGGACACGAAGGATAGATTATGATTTGATTCGCGTATTCGCCTGCGCGTCTGTTCTGATCTTCCATTTCAACGCCTCCGTTTGCGGATTCGATACTGTGGGATGGTCAGCATATCCAAACGAACTCATTCCCAGTGTGTATTTGGGGTGTGTCTCCTTAGGAGACATCGGAAACAATCTGTTCTTTATGCTTTCGGGCGCGGTACTGATGGGCGGCCATGCAATTGCAAGCTGGAAGGATCTGGGCCGCTTTTACTGGAGCCGGATAGAAAAGCTGATGCCGCCGTTCTATATTGCCTGGATGGGTGCGACGTGCGCCCAGCTGTGGGTAAACAAAACGCTTTCCGGTGCGCCTGTACAGAGTCTGCTTCTGACCTTATTGGGCATGGATGGCTACGGAAGCGCACGGGGCTGGTTTCCCCATAACTACTACCAGGTTGGCGAATGGTACTTGGGCTGTGCGCTGATTTGCTACCTCCTCTGGCCGTTGGTCAGATATCTATGGGACAGGCTTCCGGTATGGGTATTTTTGCCGGCAGTCGCCCTGATGTATGGCATCACGGTGTTTACGACCAACGGGAATCTGATCACCATTCCGGTTCGGTTAACGCAGATGATTGCAGGCGGGTGCTTTGCACGCTATATGAAGCAGATCAAGAGTATCCCCCTGATCGGTATAAATGTGGCAATAACGGTCATCGCGGTCGTGGCACGCAAATACCTTCACGCGATAACGGTAGGGTCTATCGTATGCTGGATGCTATTTGTGCTGATCGCCTTGCTGGTCGCCTGCTTCCCCACCTTTTTCAACGCAGTCAGCCCTGCGATCATATCGGCAGCCGCGCTGACATATCCGATCTTTTTGGTGCACCACAAATTGATCAGCCTGCTGGTAACGCGGTTCGATTTGTCGCATTTCCCCTATCACTATGTGATGACGCTGTTTCTGATCTATTTTGTGCTGGCTGTCGTTGTCGCAAAGCTTTTGCAGCGGGCAGCATCAGCCTCGGTACAGCGCATCAAGCACTGCAAGGAGCTTCTCTCGCACAAGGACTGACGCGGAAGCCTCTGATCCAGCCGCGTATTGGCCGGCATCCGACAGGCGGAGGCAATCGGCTTTTGCCCCCACTGAAGTGTAAGAAAACACCGCCTTTTAGAAGGCGGTGTTTTTATGCTTTGCATGCCGTGAGTTTCGGTTCGTGCGGCGTAGCTCACTCCTGCGGGGTCAGCTCGCCGGTCTCCGTGTTGATGACGTAGCCGCGAATGGTCACATCGGCGGGCATCAGCGGGTGATTGCGCAGCAGGTCCACCGTCTCCGCCACGGAGTTTTCCACACAGTCGAACCCCCGCAGCCACGCCTCAAAGTCGACGCCGCAGTAGCGCATCATGTCAATATGATCCTGGGAGATGCCCCGCTGGATCAGGTGGCGGATCATCATATCGGCGTTGATGTGCGCCACGCCGCAGTCGTTGTGACCGATGACCATGACCTCCTCCACGCCCAGCTCGACGATGCCCACCAGCAGGCTGCGTACCGCGCTGTCAAAGGGGCCGGTGATCATGCCTCCGGCGTTTTTGATCAGCTTTACATCACCGTTGCGGATACCCAGCGCCGCGGGGAGCAGCTCCACCAAGCGGGTGTCCATACAGGTGAGAATGGCGATCTTCTTGTCAGGGTACTTGCTGGTCTGAAACTTTTCATAGCCCCTGGAGCGGACAAACTCACGGTTATATGCCAGCATTTCTTCGATCATGGTGGTTCTCCTTTTCGCGTTTTTTCTATCATAGCGGATTTTCCCCTCGCCCGCAACCGGAATCTGCCGGAAGCCGCAGGGGAATGAGCGCCGTCGCGGCACGCCGCCCGGTCAGGCTCGATCCAGCTCCTTTAGGGCACTGTACACCACGTCGCAGCACCGGGCGATATCGGCGGTGTCTGTAAACTCCTCCGGACAGTGGCTGCGGCCGTCCCGGCTAGAGACGAACAACATCCCCACATCTGTGACGCGGGCGATGAACATGGAGTCGTGTCCCGCGCCGCTGGGCAGTGTTCTGACCGGCAGGCCGTTCTCCGCCATGCCGTGCTTTAGCGCTGCCGCTACCCGCTCGGACAGGCGCACCGGCGTCGTGTCCATCAGCACAGACATCTCCACCCCATAGCCTTCGGCGCGGAGCTGCTCCAGCAGCGCCTCCACCGCGCTGACCACCGTGTCGATGGACGCTTGATGGGAGGAACGGCAATCCAGCGTCATCTCCACCCGTCCGGGGACGACGTTGATCGCGCCCGGCTCTACGCGGAGTGAGCCGCAGGTGGCCACGGTGCCGTCGTGCAGCTCCTTGGCAAGCCCGTCCACCAGCTGGACGACCTTGGACGCCGCCACCATCGCGTCCAGCCGCAGGTGCATGGGCGTCGTACCGCCGTGGTCGGGACGGCCGGTGATGACGATCCTCCGTGTGCAGATGCCCACGATGGCATCCACGATGCCTACGGACAATCCCTCGCTCTCCAGCACCGGCCCCTGCTCAATGTGGGGCTCGATGAAGCACGCCCAGTCGTCCCGGCTGCGCTTCACCTCAGCCAGCGCCTCCGGGTGCAGACCGTAGGACGCCATAACGTCGTAAGCCGTAACGCCGTCCACGTTTGTCAGCTTTTTCAAGAAGTCCGTTTCCACCAGCCCGGCCAGCGCCCTGCCGCCCAAAATACCGGAGCCGAAGGAGTTGCCCTCCTCCTCCACGATGGCCACCGCCTCAAAGGGGTGGCGCAGGGCGAGGCCATTCTCCTGCATCATCCTTGCCAGCTCCAGCCCGCAGACGACACCCATCGCGCCGTCAAAGCGGCCGCCGTTCCGGACGGAGTCCAGATGCGAGCCCACGGCGATGGCCGCCAGCGAGCTGTCCGTCCCCGCCCGGCGGCCGATCAAATTGCCCATTGGGTCGATCCGGACGGTCAGCCCCGCGGCCTCCATCTCCCGCCGCAGGTAGTCCTGCGCCGCCCGATACTCCTCTGTGTAGGACAGCCGCGTAACGCCCCCATCGGGCGTAGCGCCGTACTGCGCCAGCGCCTCCAGCGTCCGGGTTATACGCGCCTTATTTGCAAAAGCCATATCTGTCACTCCTTCTCTGTTCTGCGCCGCCGCGCCGGGTCTATTTGTTTTGGTGTATCTGTTATAGTATACGCCCCGGCAAATGTCAATACGGGTGTGCTCGCCAGCGAGGGGGCAAAAATTTTACAAGCCCGCTATGGAAATGCATCCGGCGGCATGGTATGATGAGGCTATCTCTGGTGCAAAGGAGAATAGATATGCATACTTCCATCGATTTCAACGAGAAAAAGGGCTTCATCTGCGATATGGACGGTGTGATCTACCACGGCAACCGCATTCTGCCGGGCGTGGCGGAGTTCATCGACTGGCTGCACGAGGAGGACAAGGAATATCTCTTTCTCACCAATAACAGCGGCTACACGCCCCGGGAGCTGAACCAGAAGCTGGCGCGTATGGGGCTGGATGTGCCGGAGGAGCATTTCTACACCAGTGCGCTGGCCACCGCCGCCTTCCTGAAGGATCAGGCGCCGGGCTGCTCCGTGTTCGCCATCGGCGAGGCAGGTCTGCTCAATGCTCTCTACGACGCGGGCATCACCATGAACGACGTGAACCCCGACTATGTGGTGGTGGGAGAGGGTCGCTCCTATTCGCTGGATACACTGACCAAGGCCACCAATCTGGTGATGCAGGGCGCCCAGCTCATCGGCGCCAACTCCGACGTGTCCGGCCCTATTGAAAACGGTATCGCCCCCGCCTGCCGTGCGCTGGTCGCGCCCATCGAGATGGCCACGGGCAGGCAGGCGTACTTCTGCGGCAAGCCCAATCCGCTGATGATGCGTACCGGCCTGAAAATGCTGCACTGCCACTCCGCCGAGGCGGTGATGGTGGGCGACCGCATGGATACCGATGTGATCTCCGGCATGGAGAGCGGTATGTCCACGGTGCTGGTGCTCTCCGGCGTCTCCACCCGGGAGACGCTGAAGACCTACGCCTACCGGCCCAGCATCGTGCTGGACGGCGTGGGGGATATCCCCGCCATCGCCCGCGCAAAGAAACAACAGGAAATGCTTCCCGTCTCACAGAGACAATACGCAGCACGGCAAGGAGGATGATCCCATGGTCTGCGATATCTGCAAGGACACGGTCTTTCTCGCCCAGAAGGCCGCGCCCGCTACGGCGGAGGATCTGGGCGCGGCCCATACGAGGCCGAGGAGGGCTGCCTGTCTCTGCCCGGCACGCGGAAAACCAAACGGTTTCAAACCATCAAGGTGCAGTGGCAAAATGAGCGCCTCCAGCCCCGCTGCAAGACCTTTACCGGCTGGACGGCGGAGATCATCCAGCACGAGATCGACCACTGTGAAGGAGTTTTGATATGATCCTCTACTTCAGCGGCACCGGCAACAGCAAATACGCGGCGCAGCGCATAGCGGACGGGCTGGGCGATACGCTGTGCAGCATGAACGGCCGCATCAAGGCCGGCGACACCTCGCCGGTGGAGACCGGCAGCCGCCTCGTCATCGTCACGCCCACCTACGCATGGCGCATCCCCCGTCTTGTGCGGGACTGGCTGCTGCACACGGAGCTGAACGGCGCCACGCAGGTGTGGTTCGTCATGACCTGCGGCAGCGAGATCGGCAGCGCCGGCAGGTACAACCAGGCGCTGTGCCGGGAGAAGGGTCTCACCTGCATGGGTACGGCGCAGCTCATCATGCCGGAAAACTATATCGCCATGTTCAACGCGCCCCAGCCGGAGGAGGCACGGCAGATCGCCGCCAAGGCGGAACCGGACATCGACCGCGCCATTGCCGCCATCCGGGAGGAACGCGCCTTTCCGCCGACCCGCTGTAATCTCTACGACCGCTTCATGAGCGGGCCGGTGAATCCCATCTTCTACGGCTGCTTCGTGAAGGCCCGTGCCTTCACGGTCAGTGACGCCTGCACCGGCTGCGGACAGTGCGCCCGGCTCTGCCCCACCAACAACATCACGCTGCAAGAGGGCAAGCCCGTCTGGGGCGGGGACTGCACCCACTGTATGGCGTGCATCTGCCGCTGTCCCACGGAGGCCATCGAGTACGGCAGAAAGAGCATCGGCAAGCCCCGGTATCATTTTGAGGCACTGTAAAGCGGCATTATAAAAGCACCCCGCTTGCGGGCAGGCACAAGGTCTGCTTCGCAAATGGGGTGCTTTCTGATTTGTTCGCGGACGGCCGCCCGTCAGTTCAGGTGCCGCCGGTAGTTGCCGCCGGTGCGGATGCCCTCCTGCACCACGAAGAATGCGTGGGGGTCCATCTCATGCATCACCTGCTGCAGGGTGCCCACCTCGTACTTGGACAGGCACACGCACAGCACCTGCACCTCGTCGCCGGTATAGGCGCCGTGGGCCGTCCAGTAGGTGACGCCGCGATCCAGCTTGTCCATGATGAAGCGGGGCAGCTCCGGGTTGTTCTCCTTGGTGAAGATCAGCATCTGTACGTTGACATTCTGCTGGTGCAGCCTGTCGAGGAATAGGTTGCTGAGAATGTTGTACATGGCGGAGTAGATAGCGGTGGAGGCGTTGAACAGCAGCAGGCACATCGTATACAGGCACACGTTGAACGCGATGCAGAACCGTCCCACCGTAAACTTAGGGTTCTTCTTGCTGAGGTACAGTCCCAGAATATCCAGTCCGCCGGTGGAGCAGCCGCAGCTCAGCACCAGACCGGCGGCAAAGCCCACACCGATACCGCCGATCATGCAGCTGGTCAGCGGGTCCGTGATGATAGGGGTGGCGGGGGAGGGGATCAGCGCCAGAAAGACCGAGTTGCACACCGTGACGACGGTAGCTCTGAGGAAGAACGTCCGTCCCAGTCCGCGATACGCCAGATAGAACAAGGGCAGGTTCACCATCAGATACAGCAGACCTGCCAGATCGAAGTGCAGCGTAAGCCCCGCCCGCGTCACCAGCAGTGTACGAATGACCTGACACATACCGTAGGCGCCGCCTGCGTAGAAGCCCTGCGGCACGATGAACAGGTTGATGGCCGTTGCCATCAGCGCCGCGCCGATGATGCCGCCCAGCAGACGCAGCTCCTCCGCGTGCAGCAGCTTATTATAAACGGACAATTTATCCCCTCCTCTCAATGTACCATCTGGCATTATATGCACCTTTACCTGCAAAGTCAAGAGGGTTTCGCGCTTTTTAAAGACTATATTGCAAGATATGATGCAATCTGCGTCGTGCGCGGCAAAGCGTGCGGGATACGGTGGACTTATTCACCCCCAAACGGGCTGCGATCTGGGTCATGTTCAGCCCCTCATAGTAGTACATTTGCAGCATCTCTTGCTGGCGGGGCGTCAGCTCCTCCGTCATGGCTCTCGACAGATTGTGCAGCAGCCGCTGCCGCCGCTGGCTGTTGTCGCCGGCCTCCTCCTGCATCCAGAGGCGCAGTCCGGCGATGTCCATGGGGTCAAAGGCGGGATGCATCATGGCTTCGATCACTCCTGTCATAGTAATGTGCGGTCACGTGGGCCAACTGGCGGCACTGCCGCAGAAGGGGCTGCAGCTCCAGCAGGCGGCGGCGCAGCTGCCGGGCGCACTCCGGGTCCTCCGTGGAGCGCAGAGACAGACGCAGCTCCTCCATCCGCCGCTGGATGCGCCGGGCGCTGTCCTCATACAACGGCGACAGCTCGGCAAGTTTCATGCGCGATCACTCTCCTTCTCATCCTGTGTATAAGAAATATGGTTCATTCCGAACTTTTGTGTTGACAAACGCCAGAACATCTGTTAAAATAAGCTCCGCTGGTGAAAATGCTGGTGTAGCTCAGCTGGTAGAGCAGCTGATTTGTAATCAGCAGGTCGGGGGTTCGAGTCCGTCCACCAGCTCCAAAATTGTATATGGGGGATTTCCCGAGTGGCCAAAGGGGACAGACTGTAAATCTGCTGGCAACGCCTTCGGTGGTTCGAATCCACCATCCCCCACCAAGCTTCTCCGCTGATCGTTCGATCGGCGGAGAAGTTTTTTATCCGCACACTGCCGCGCCCTGCTGCGCCTTTTGCTGCCGTACCCATACGGGTGCGGCAGCTTTTTTCTCTCTTTGAAAACCAGTTTTCTTGTTGACTTGCTCAGCTTATCACAAGATTCTTGTTATGTCAAGCCTAAAATCTCAAGTTTCTTGTTATAATGGATTGACAAAACCAAAAATTCAGAGTAGGATAGAGTCAGAATTTGTCGAAAGCCGGCGAGGAGGGTTCCTATGAGTTTTTGTGAACAACTACGCAAACGGCGGGAGGAGCTGGGCCTGTCCCGCACAGAGCTGGCAGAGCGGCTGGGCGTTTCTCTCTCGGCGGTAGGCAACTATGAAAACGGTGTCAGCGCCCCCAAGGAGGGCGTGCTGCTGCGTCTGTTCGACGCGCTGGAGGTGGATCCCAACTACCTGTACCGCGGCAGCTTCCGCAGCGGGGGCGGCTCCTGCTCCGATGAGGAGCTGCACCTGCTGGAGAAATACCGCCGCCTGCCTCTGACAGGCCGCCAGACTGTCCACACGCTGGTAGATGCCTTGGGCGTCATGGTGGAGGAGGAGCACCGTCTCCGCCCCCTGCAGGAGCGCCGTACCATCCCCCTGTACCAATCCCCGGCGGCGGCGGGCTTTGCCGCCCCCGTGTTCGGCGAGGACTATACGCTGATCCCCGTGGAGGGCGACGTCCCCATGGGCGCGGAGTTAGCCGTCCGCATTCAGGGCGACTCCATGACGCCGTATATCGCCGACGGGAGCATCGTCTATGTGAACCACGACCCCTTGCAAAACGGCGATGTGGGCATCTTCTGCGTAGATGGCGATATGCTGTGCAAGCAGTACTGCCGCGACGGCTTCGGCATGGTCTACCTGTTCTCCCTGAACCGGGAGCGGGCGGATATGGACGTGGTCTTCCACCGTGGCAGCGGCCGCAGCCTCACCTGCTTTGGCCGCGTGATGATCCACTCTTTGCCGCTGCCGGAGCAGCATATGTAAAGAAAAGACGCACGGCTTAAAGCCGTGCATCTTACGCTCTATATATAATTATATTATAGAATGAACCCACCGTCTGCGGTGAGCACCTGCCCCGTGATGAAGGAGGCTCGCTCATCAGCCAGAAAGGCCACCGCCTCCGCGATATCCTCCGGCTTGCCCAGCCGTCCCAGCGGCGTCTGCTCCACCAGCTGCGGCACGATCTCCGGCGGCAGAGCGTCCAGCATATCGGTGTGGATCACGCCCGGCGCCACGCAGTTGACCCGGATACCGGTGGGTGCCAGCTCCGCCGCCAGCGAGCGGGTCAGGCCGATCAGCGCCGCCTTGGTGGCGGCGTAGGTCACCTCGCAGCTGGCGCCACGCAGACCCCAGATAGAGGAGATGTTGACGATGCAGCCCGCGTGCTGGTGCAGCATGGGCGGCAGCACCGCCTGCGCGGTGTAGAACGCGCCGTCCACATTGACGGCAAAATAGCGGCGCCACATCTCGTCGCTGACATCCTGAAACATGGACTGCTCCGACACGCCGGCGTTGTTCACCAGCAGGGAAACGGGGCCGAAGGCGTCCTCCACCCGGCGCACCATCTCATTGACCTGCTGCCGGACGGACACATCCGCCTGCACCGCCATGGCCCGGCAGCCCGTATCCGTCAGCTCCGCCACAAGTGCCTCGGCGCAGTCCTGCCGCACCCGATAGTTGACGCAGACGGCGTATCCCTCCGCCGCCAGCTTCCGCGCCACAGCCCGTCCAATGCCCCGGGAGGAACCCGTGACCAGTGCGATCTTCTCCATAGGTCGACCAACTCCTTGCATACATTTGCCGCCAGTATAACAAATTTTCGATTCAATGGCAAGAAAAGTGTTGACAACCGCCGTTGTTTGCGGTAATATACTATCGTTGTCTGCGCGGTTAGCTCAGCTGGTAGAGCACATGCTTGACGTGCATGGGGTCACAGGT
>ERZ773181.743-NODE-743-length-32647-cov-6.704038_pt1 | contig 32647 bp, 31 predicted proteins | sample MGYA00581001_ERZ773181 | MGnify/ENA primary metagenome ERZ773181 (study PRJEB29015, sample SAMEA2737780) | human gut metagenome | biome: human gut; feature: human-associated habitat; material: faeces | place: China | collected 2012 ...
GTCTGTCTGTCTGTCTGTCTGTCTGTCTGTCTGTCTGTCTGTCTGTCTGTCTGTCATGAGCGTGCTGCCTGTTTCAGCAAATGTCAAGAGCAAATCACGATAATATTCATATTGCTTCTGGCGTGCTTCAATTTCTGCTGGCAAGCCAATATTTAGGTCAGTGCAAATGGACTCGAAGTTATCAAGAACATTTACCAACTTTTTTTGAACAGTTAATGAAGGTAGCGGTAGTTCTATTAATTTTAATTCACTAACTGATGGAACATTTTTTATTGCACCACCTCGTGCTACTCCATTCAAAACTTTTGAAATCGTATTTTCAAAAAAATATTGCAAATAAAATACATTTAGCTCTTCATTAGGTGTTAATTTCAATAATGCTTGGTTTATTACTCCTTTCGGAGCATTTGGGGGAATCACAAATGTTTTCCCAATTGTTCCAGAACAACTGACTATCATGTCTCCTGGATTAACCGCAAATCTTTTTAATTCAGAAAATTTATTTTTATCAATATAATATCTAAAATCCAAATTACGGTAAATGGCATGTTGTTGTTCATATACAGCATATCCCTCAGTTGTGAATATTTCCTTTTTTAATGCTCCGCCAAATGGTCCGCGCACAAAAGTACATACATCACCTAATTTTACGGTTTTTATATTTCTATTCGAGGTCAATAATTTGTCTCTATAAAATTCGTATTGTTTCTTCCGAGCTGTAAGCTCGGCTGTAAGCTCGGCTGTAAGTAACGTGAAAGAGTCCAAAATATGGACTATTTCACGTTGTACCTCCAGAGGAGGTACAGGGAGCTCAATGCTTTTTAATGTATCTGGTGTTACCTCAATTACTTTCGTACCATGTGCAAGCTTTCTTTTTTGAGCAAAAAACATTTGAGAATGAAAATAATACACTAAATACTTAGGATTTTGATTATGACTGATAATCGCAGAATGACCACTTACCGCCACATCTTCATTACCTAACCATGCAAGACATTTACAAACATCTTCTATATTTTCGCTAGTCACGGTCATTATTATATCGTTTGTTTTAGCAAATTTTTGTTTTTTTGCACATTCTTCTGTAATAAACGTAATTGTCTCATCTGCAAACAGACCATACTTTGTATATATTTGTCCATAATGGATACATGGGACTCCACTATCACAGAAATCTTTTTTCTGAAAATTACCGCCTCGTGAGATTGTGGCAATTTCTCCAAGACTCTTATATTCTACTCCATTCGGGCAAAGTTCCACAATCAACTCATCTAATTTGCTCATGCTTCAGTCTCCTTGCTCAAAACAGCCTGTAATCTTTTTGTAAGTTTTTGTTTCAAATCATCATCGTTTGCATAAAGAACAATGTTGTCACCACTTACATCAAAATGAACTCTTTCACTATCAAAAAAACTTTGTTTACAAGTTAAAATTAATTTGATTGGATGACTACATAACTGTAGCCCTCTGGCAATTCCAGCTTCATAATAAACACCGCCACGATTTCCTGTTAAATCTGCAATCAAAGCAACAGAATCTGTTATTTCAGCAGTAATTTCTCCGATAATAGATCCATTGAATTGTTTCTCATCAATTCTCATAGCCGAATAATTCAATGATTGAATAACAGGCTTATATACATGTTCGTATGTAGAAGCAGTTTCTTCCGCAAACATCATAGCAACAAATATTTGATTTCTTTTTGTTATTGGTGGAATGGACACTTTATCATATTTTTTCTTATAAAGTTGACGTAATAATGCCACTAAATTTTCACAACGCAGAAAAGCATCCCCTTGCTTTTTTATGCCATCAATAAGTATCCATGCTTCTTCGTCATTTTCATTAATTTCTTCTAAAAACGCCTCGACCTCATAAACCCATTCACTGACATTAGGCTGTTTTGGATTATCAATCAAATTTTTCAACGCTTCTTTTTCATTCATAATTACACCTCGATTTCTGCGATAATCTTATCAATCTCATCACGAAGTACCTGTTCACGTGCAACAATTTCTTTGATTTCTGCATTCAATTTTACAATATCAATTTTCTCTCTGGTATCCTCTGCCTCAACATAGGTGGAAACAGATAAATTATAATCATTACCACATACTTCATCATAGCTTGCCAGATATGAAAAATGCTCCACTTCCTCACGCTTAGCAAACACATCTACAATACGGTCAATATTCTCCGGTGTCAGCTTATTATTGTTCGTGACCTTCACGCACTCGCTTGTGGCATCAATAAATAACGTCTTGTTGTCCGTCTTGTTCTTTTTCATTACCATGATACAGGTTGCAATCGAAGTTCCAAAAAACAGGTTACTCGGCAACTGAATAATACAATCCACATAGTTGTTGTCCACCAGATATTTTCGGATTTTCTTCTCTGCACCGCCACGATACATAATTCCTGGAAAACATACAATGGCAGCAGTTCCGTTAGACGCAAGCCATGACAGGCTGTGCATGATAAATGCCATATCCGCTTTGCTTTTCGGTGCCAGAACTCCAGCCGGAGCAAATCGTGGATCATTGATGAGTAATGGATTTTCGTCTCCAGCCCACTTGATAGAGTACGGTGGATTAGACACTATCAACTCAAACGGCTCATCATCCCAATGTTGCGGACTAAGCAATGTATCTTCACAGGCGATATTAAATTTATCAAATCCCACATCATGCAGAAACATATTAATACGGCACAGGTTGTACGTTGTGATATTGATCTCCTGTCCATAAAAACCGTTACGGATAGCATCCTTTCCAAGAATTTTCTCAGCCTTCAGAAGCAATGAACCAGAACCACAAGCTGGATCATATACTTTGTTTATTTCCGTTTTTCCTGCAGTTCCAAGACGTGTGAGCAATTCTGACACGTCTGCCGGAGTAAAGAACTCTCCACCAGATTTTCCGGCATTCGATGCATACATAGTCATAAGGTACTCATACGCATCACCAAAGGCATCAATGGAATGGTCTTTCACATCCCCCAGATTCATTTCACCTACACCATTCAGTAGCTTTACGAGTTTTTCATTACGCTTTGCAACTGTAGAACCCAGCTTATTGCTGTTTACATCATAGTCATCGAATAATCCGGCAAAGTCGCTCTCTGCCTCACTGCCTTTCGCTGATTCCTCAATGTGACGGAACACACGCTCCAGTGTTTCATTTAAGTTTTCATCATTCGCAGCGTTGACTCGGACATTACAGAAAAGTTCGCTCGGAAGAATAAAAAATCCTTTTTCCTCTATCAGTCCTTCTCTTGCTTCTTCTGCATCCTCATCCGGCATTTTTGCAAAATCAAAATCCGTATTGCCCGCATCAATCTCACCACTGTTTATATAATTACACAGGTTTTCGGAAATATAACGATAGAACATCGTGCCAAGAACATAATTTTTGAAGTCCCAACCATCGACTGCTCCACGCAGTTCATCTGCAATCGCCCATATTGCACGATGCAGTTCATCACGCTCCTGTTCCTTTTTGGTATCAACCATTCTCTTTTCCTCCGTTATCCTCTGGTACAAATTCCAGAATATCGTCAACGCCACAGTTCAGAACACGGCATATACTCTCTACGCTTTCGAGGGAAATATACCCATTACGTTTCAGCCGTGTGATGATATTTGCTGAGAAGCCAGCCTCCTGCTGCAACTGTGCATTCGTCATATTTTTTTCTATCAGTAAATGGAATAATTTTTTATAACTGACCGCCATGTCATCCTCCATCATTTTTCCAACAGATTTAAGAAAAGTGTATCACGAAAACGTGATTTTTTCAATCTGTACAATTATCCTATCCATCCTTATCTCTAGATTAGATAAGATAGATATTATTCTTATCAGTCTAAATACTTCATTACCTTGTCCTTTGAACACTCCAAGGCAACCAAAAAGGACATCCCTTGACCCGTAATAATTACGGTTCAGGAATGTCCTTTTTACGCTTCTTTCTTCTCCGGTGTGCATTGTGGCTGTCTCGCATTCTCTGATTTTGACAGATTAAAGTTCTCTCCCACATCCAGTCCGCATTTCTTCTTAAATCTGTGCAAAATACAGCGAAGAAACCTTAAGTCCAGTCCGTTCCACTTCGGTCCGCGCTGAGCAAAGGTTCACCAGACCTTTAGCGCCCTTTGAAAGTAAGACAACAAACCGTTTCAATGTGGCTTGTAAATGGAAAACAATCATACGGTGTTGCACGCTTCACTGTATATCCATGCTTTGTGAGATACTTTAAATCCCTCGCCAGTGTTTCCGGACCACATGACACATACACCACTCTCTCCGGCGCCAACTTGACAACCGATGATAAAAATGCCTCGTCGCTGCCGGTTCTTGGAGGATCCATTATGACAACATCCGCTTTCTCACCCTTTTGTGCCATCTCGACCATGAATTTTCCGGCATCATCATTGTAGAAGCGGATATTTCTGATGTCGTTTCGCTTTGCATTGATGACTGCATCGCGGATTGCATCACGGTTTAGCTCGACTCCGATGACTTCACCTGCATTTTTCGCTGCTATGATGCCTATGGTTCCGGTACCACAATATGCATCGATTACACGTTCCTTGCCCGTGAGGTGCGCCTCATGAATGGCTTTTTCGTATAAAAGCTCTGTCTGTACCGGATTCACCTGATAAAACGAGCCTGGTGAAATGCGGAAGGTGCAGCCGCACAGCTTATCCTCTATGAAGCCCTTGCCATAAAGTGTGATATTTCTGTCTCCGAGCACCATGCTTGTCTTTTTATCATTCACGTTGAGCACTACTGTCGTGATATTGGGATGCTTTTTCCTGAGTGCTTTTACGAAATTATTCTTCGACGGAAGTATCGGCGATGCCAGGACAAGCACTACCATTATCTGCCCTGTTGCATAGCCCTTTCTCACAAGCACATGTCTGAGAAGCCCATAGCCGGTATCCTCATCATAGGTCTTTATCCTGAATGAGCGGAGCATATCCTTTATGTCCCTGATTATCTCATCTGACTCCTGCTCCTCTATCATACAGCTTTCGATATCCACCACATCATGTGTGTTTTTCCTGTATGCTCCTGCCACAATCTGACCGCGCCTCGTACAGTCAAAGGCTGCATGAACCTTGTGACGATAATAGAGCGGATTTTTCATACCGACAATCGGCTCCACAAAGCAAAAAGGCTTTAGCAGCTTTTTCATGTATGCCTGCTTGGTTTTTAACTGTTCCTTATATTCTATGCCCTGATAGTCGCAGCCGCCACATTTCTTCGCATACGGACATACGTTATCGCTTTTTGCCCGGCTGCTTTTCTCCTTTAGTCTCGGCTGTCCGTTGGCTTTTTTGCAATTTTTCTCATTACGCGTGGGGTTTTCCCTGTAATTGCCTTGATTTCCCGCCATATCTGTGCTCCTTAAAATCAGCTATGCTGACTACTTTGTGTATGTATTATATAGATACACATGATTATCTATACAGTGCCATCCGCTTGAAGCGCCTGCTGTCACACATATATATGTCTTTCCGCCGGCTGACTTCTCATAGCTGACCGCACAGTTGCCGGACTGATTTACAAAGCCCGTCTTTGCACCGATTACCTCGCCACTTGTCATCTTGTCCTCTATACGGCGCAGGAACAGATTCGATATGTTCAGATTCTCCGGATGCTGCGGTGTTGCAGCCGTGCTGTATGTATGATTTGAAAGTACGGTTTTACAAATATCGTCCTGCATCGCTGCCTGCATGATGACTGCCATGTCATAGGCTGTGCTGTAATTGTTCTCATCATATATGCCGACAGGGTTTGCAAAATGTGTGGTCTGGCCTATACCAAGCTCTGCTGCCTTCTGGTTCATCATATCGACAAATGCTTCCATGGAGCCTGCTGTATAAAGCGCAAGCTGATATGCCGATTCTCCACCTGATGGCAGGATGGTTCCGTTAAACACATCGCGAAGAGGCACCTGCTCACCGTCTAAAAAGCCTGTTGTGCTGCAATCATGCACATATGAATAATCTGTGGCTTCTCTTGTGATTGTCACAATCTCGTTGAGCTTGTTTTCTATCACAGCCTGCCTGTCTATTTCCGTATTCTCATTCTTTGCTGCAGCTATCGCATTTTTCTCAGCCTGCTCTGCTGCTACAAGCACTGTCATAACCTTTGTCATGGAAGCCGGGTACATTTTCTCATGTGCATTCTTTCCTGCAACAACTGTGCCATCCTGCTCATCAATCACTACGGCATAGGAGCTCTCCAGCTCATCTCCGATTGCTGCTGTAGCGTCAGACTCCTTTGGTGCAAAAAGCTCCTTTGCTTCCTCTGTCTCACTTACCTGCTCAGTCACACCGGTCACATTTTCTGTGGCCGTTCCTGTGTCTTTTGCCTTATTACTGTCTTTTTTTGTTTTATTAAAGCACGATATAACTATTATAATCGCTATAACGACTATCACAGCCACTATTCCTACAAGCTTAATCTGTGAAGCTCTTGTATTTTGTCTGCGGCGTCTGTAATTTTTTCTACTATTATTTCTCATATCCAATCCCTGTCTCGTTGTAACTATTCATCCCACGCACATTCGCAAACCCACACTTGAATAATCACATTTCATTTTATACTGTAACCTATTTAGTATACTCCCTATCCGGAAGCTGTGCAATAATTATCGCAATAAACATGAGCACACATCCAAAAATTTCTCTGCCAGCGAGCATCTGATCCAGCAGAATCCATCCCGCAATCACAGAAACCACCGATTCCAGGCTCATCGCCACCGATGCCACCGCCGGGTTTAAGCCCTTTTGTCCGACAATCTGCAGCGTATAGCCCACTCCACTTGAAAAAATACCTGCATAGAGAATCGGAATCCATGCATCCCACGTGCAAAGCGACTGCGCCCACTGCGCTATACCGCCGGCAGATGGTCCCATATCAGTAAAAATCATCACTATACATGTGCCAAGCCCGGTGACAAAAAACTCAATGCATGAGAGTCTGACCGCATCTACATGTGATACGAAATGGTCAATCACAAGTATCTGTATCGCAAAGCACAATGCCCCTGCCAACAGGAGCAAATCCGAGCCACTAAGTGAAAATGTCCCATTCATGCACAGAAAGTACATGCCTATCAGTGCAATAAATACACCTATCCATATTTTGGCTGAGCATTTTCTTTTGAGGAAAATCCCAAGTATCGGCACCATAAGTATATATGTAGCTGTAAGAAACCCGGCCTTGCCGGATTCTGCTCCCATGCTGATTCCAAGCTGCTGCAGGTTGCTCGCAAAGAAAAGTGCTATTCCACAGCAGCTTCCGGCTATCCAAAGCTCTTTCTTTTGCTTTTTGCTTTCAGGCCTGTTTACCGTCAGCCCCTTCATATCCAGTATTTTTATGACCGGCAGAAGGCAGAGCGCACCAATAAGGAAGCGGATGCCGTTGAATGAAAAAGCTCCAACTGCATCCCCTCCCTTTGACTGCGCTACAAAGGCTATTCCCCAGACTATATCTGCCAAAAACAAAATAAAGACATGTCTTGTCTTTGAGGCTGTATTCATTATAATAGTTCCTCCGTGTTATCAAAATCAGAGATATTATATCACCGACTGCCTTAAATTGCATACTTAAATATGCTGTTACATTTCGTTTGTATATGAAATTATACAAAAAACAGGCAGCAAACACCCTCTTTTGGTATTCGCCGCCTGTCTTTATATCTTATTGCATAACACTATTATTTACGCTATTCTGCCAGCTTAAAATGCTTTATCTCTCCGTTTCCTGCCACATAGAAATCATTATCCTTATAAATTCCTCTGTAGCCTTCTGTATTTTTATAGGTCAGTGCCTGCTGCTCCAAAAGACTAAAGCCGTTTTCACTGTCATACGAAAACAGATAGTAGTCATTCGCAGTAAATCCTATCAGATTTTTCTCCGGGTCAGCAAGAATAGCCTTGTAGTTGTATACAAACTCATTACTCCAGCTCTCAGAACTGTCGATAAGCTTCTGGTTCACCTCAACCGGCTTTGTCGGATCACTCACATCAAACATAGTAAGCTTTATCTTACTCTGCTGCGAATCACCATAGCCTATTCCAAGTACGTGCGTATCATCCCACATATGCAGATACTCAGAGAATCCACTCACCTCAAGCTCTCCCAAAAGCTTTGGTGCTGTCGGATTAGATATGTCTGCTACAAAAAGAGGATCCGTCTGCCTGTATGTGATGAAATATACGTATTTTCCAACAAAGCGGGCTGCATATATACTCTCCCCTCGCGCAATCTCATTTATCACACCGACCTCATTCATATCCTTATCCAGCACATGAAGCGAATTGACAGGCTGGCTGCCGGTATTTGAGGTTGGAAGCACATACAGATATCCTCCCTTCTCATTTATTGCAAATTTATCGTTAAGATAACCATTCACTGAGGTTGTCTCCCCGGTCTTCATCACTCCGTCCTCAAACGAAATTTTGCTGATTTTGGTAAGCTCACGGCTTGCACTCCAATCGGAATGATACAGATACATGGCATTGCTTGAAACGTACACCTCACCGCTATTATTCATAATGCATTTGGCATCTATCGTTTTATCCGGTTTATTCACATCAAAGCTCGAAACAACTGTGCCTGAATATGTATCCTCTCCTATATAGAAGCAGTCATAGCTTATCACTTTGCCATTTACCTGAGGCACCCATTTCTCCAGATTATCCTCCTGCAGCGCCACATTTTTATTCATATCGGAAGTCTTTATATATGTGTCTGAAAAAACATATACCGTATTGCCGATTTTGCGCGATGTATTGTAAAATCCATCCTGACGCGCTTTACCTATAAGCACCGGTTTCGTCGGGTCAGCTATATCATAGCTATAGCATATAGTCTCATCCTTATCGCCTGCATGGTTTGATATGATAAGCATTTTTCCGTCACTGATATAAAGCTCCTCTACAGTATCTGACGGTACCTCAAAATCAGGACGAAACAGCGTCTCTTCCCCAGGCTTTCCATTTGAAATATCCGTAATGGATATCTGACCATCCTCGACCATGTAAATGTATTTTCCGTCCGTCTTTACCACATCACTCTCATCAACGCCCTCTGTCATCACGTTGGTTGTTGAATACTCTGTTTTGGCTGCCGACTCCTGTTTATTTGTAGACGATGCATCAGACGTAATTCCTGTTGCATCCGCACTCTCCAGCAAGTCTCCAGATGCAGTATTCCTTATGGAAGCCTCAGCTTTTTTTGCCACATCATACAATTTCCCGTAATCAGAGGCCGCTTCATAATCCCCAAGCTTTGCACCGCTCTTTATCCCTGCATAGACATTATTCTGCGCATTATTCTGTGAAATCACATTTGCAGTTTTTGTCTCCAGCTCATCTATACGGTTATTAAGCCGCACAACCTCCGTGCCTAAGACTGCAACAACAAGGACTGCCGCCACTGTGGCAAGCGCTTTTGCTGCCCGTGCAAATTTTTTGTGCTTTTTCCTGTTTTTGTCTTCTTTTCCGCCGTGATGGGTTTCATGATTTTTTACATAAATTTCATCACTGTACCCGGCCGATTCTCCGGTCGGCTGCGCTTCTTCAATTATTTGGTCATCGATGTAATTTAAACCATCAAATAAATCCTTTTTCGTCATAGATATACGCCCTCCTCATCCAGATATTTTTTAAGCTCTGCCCTTATCCTGAACAGTGTGGTCTTTACGCTGCTTTTGCTCCTGCCGCTCATATCTGCCAGCTCATCAATCGTCATGCCATACCAGTAGCGTCTCACGAAAAGCACTCTCTTTTCTGTCTCCAGTCCGTTCAGAAAATCCGATAAACACCTTCCAATGTCCGACAGCTCACCCTCGTATTTTGCATTGCTGTCTGCAAGGCACTCCTCAAGCTCATCAAGCATACAGTTCATGTTGGAATTTCTCTTTGAAGCATTATTCCAGTCAATCCTGTCGCATACGATATTGCGGCATACCCTGTAAAGCCATGAAAGGAAACGCATAGGACGCTCCGGTGGTATCTTGTTCCATGCTGCTATGTATGTGTCATTTACGCATTCCAGCGCATCCTCATGTGCTATCATAGTATCTGCAAACCGGGTAAGCTTCGCTCCGTACATCTGCGAGGTCGCACTGACAGCCTGCTGGTTGCGATTAAAATACATATCAAGTATCTGTTCCTGTGTGTACATTTTCCGCAAACCTCCCTTCTATATATTATGTAGGATTTTGTTTGGTGGGGGTTACATTTCATCATTAACTCTTTAAAATTTCCCTTATGTAAACTTTAAGCCTAGCCTCTAGGAAATAAAACTTATAGTGCTGAATAATTGAATTGTATCATATTTCGTCTTAGTTTAAATATCAAAAAAGGAAGATTCTCCTTAGAATCTTCCTCATATGAATTCAAATAGTAATATTTAATTGTTCTTCTTTGCCGTAACAAGCGCAACTACCGCAAGAACTGCATTTATCAGGCACCAGCCTGCCCATATAGCCAGATCCGAAAAACTTCCATAACCCGCAAATCCGATAATTGCCGCCAATCCAAAGAGTACTATGAGTGCGATATTCCCACCCTTGCCTAACGATTTTCTCGTAGCGATTGAAACAATTCCACCTGCAAGCATAAGAATTGCCACAATTATTCCTGCACTTCCTGATGCCTCACCATTGGCCTCCAATGCATTAGATACTCCTGCAGCGCATGACTGAAATGATACAAAAACAAATAAAATTATTGATAAAATACCTGAAACTAATTTCCAAACCTTCATGATGAATTTCTCCTATCTATTTAAATATTGCGTAGCTCTACTGTTTAATGATCATACTTTCATAATGATGTTTAAATTATTTACTGTGCCGTAAATGTTATCGCATCTGAATCCGCTATTGTATCGTAGCTCTCAGCATTGTATATATGGAATTTAAGCTCCACCTGATCTACCGATGTGATTCCATTTGCCTCAAGATCACTTGACATAATGGTTATATCATCTATCGACTTCTTTCCGTCATAGACTGTGGTTGAAAACAGCGGTGTCATCATATATCCATTGATAGACATATTGTCCACGTTTATTCCGACATTCTGACCTGAGGTGTTTTCGATGTAAAGTAAAATTGCTGTTCCCCAGAAGGAATTTTCATCAACTGTTTTTCCAACAATCCTTACACCATTTGCATTATAAAGCTCCTGTCCCTCATCGTTTGGTGTCGTATCCATGTTTGCAAATTCAGAGGTCTCAAGCTTTGAATATACATTCTTGAAAAGATTATCCCAGTTTGAATCGTATGCGTGGAAATACATCTCAATTTGTCCTACTGTATCTATTCCTGCAGCTTTGAGCTCTGTTGACGATAAATACATAACCTCATTCGACTTCTTTCCTGCCGCAACATCCGCGCTGAACAGATCTGTGATCATATAATCGTTCACGATAAGTGCATCACAGCCTATTGTATAGTCCTTGTCCGAATTATTTTCAACCAGAAGCTTAATTCCATCTCCCCATATGCTGTCCGTCACATATTCAGTCGCAGTTATTTTGATTCCATCCTGGTCTACAAGCACCTGCTCATTAATGCTCTCATCTGCTGATGCCTGATCTGCGCCGGCTCCATTAGTTCCGCTGCTCCCTGCGCCTCCACCGGTCTCTGTTGCGCTTCCCGGTACAGCTATGCTCTTTTTTTGCCCTGTATCCGAGCTGCATCCAAATAATGTAAAGGTGATTGCTGTGATACTCAGTACAAGAGCCAGTAAATTAGTTCTTTTTTTCATGGTTAAGTCCTCCTCTGTAAATTGTAGGACTATTATACCATCACAGTATGAATACCGTTCTCCCCGCAGCGGTGGTAAAATTATATCCTAAACCTACTCCTGCACACCACTTGTCCTGAGCATTTCCATGCCATTTTTGCTGAGTAATTCATTCACCTCTATGATTCCACCCGGATGGTCCTTAAAAATAAGCATAAGAAAAGCATCTCTCGGGATTTTTGCATAGAGCTGCGGCATCTCGTATTTTCTCAAGGCTCTCTGGGTCTGCTCTAATGTAAGCTCTGCAGCATAACATATCCTTAAGATAATATCCCTCTGCCTGGTATGTTTTTCGCCTGACAGAAGCTTGTAGCCGTATTTTTCCGGAATATCAGCCTTCAAAAACACCATCTGCTGTGTTATTCTCTTTTCCTTAAGCAAATCCTTTATGTACTCTGAAAATGCATTTTGCTCCGGATCCATGCTGCCTTTCTGCTCAACACAAAATTTATCAAAATCAGATATATGAGTTTTTCCAAGGATATCATCCAATTCTTTTGTATTTTTTTGCTTCATAAATTTCTCCTATCTGTTATACTTGTACTTGTAACTATTCCTACCTCATTAGCGATACCTGAAAGGATACATGCACCATGAGCGATTACAAAATAATCTCAGCTTTAAATGAAGAGCACAAGGTTTATCTGGTTCAATCTGCGCTTTCCGACAAGGTTTATGTCCAGAAAATCCTTGATGTATACAATATCCACGTGTACGAATACCTTTATCGCAATCCTGTGGCCGGTATCCCACGCATTATCAATTACTATGAAGATAACAACCAGCTTATCGTAATCGAAGAATATATAAGCGGAACCTCCCTGCAGAAAAAAATAGACAACTCTGACCTTAGTGTTTCCGATATCAGAAGCTACATGATTATGCTCTGCAATATACTTGAAGCCCTGCACTCGATGACTCCGCCTATAATCCATCGCGATATAAAGCCCTCAAATATCATAATCACCAGTTATAACTATGCCATGCTTTTAGATTTCAATGCCGCAAAACAATTTTCCGGCCAAAACGAGTCTGATACTGTGCTGATCGGCACTCCCGGATATGCAGCTCCCGAGCAGTATGGCTTTGGCTCTTCATCTCCAAAAACAGACATATATTCTCTCGGCATAGTACTGCGCGAAATGCTTGGCAGCATCACTCCAGTTCCCGACATTGCTCCAATTTTGCACCGGCTTAACCAGATTGCAGATAGGTGTACTCAGATGACCCCAGCCGCAAGATACCAGTCTGTGGCAGAGTTAAAAAATGCCGTATCGCAGTCATATTATCCTGCGCAGCACAGCACTTCTGCTGCCGGTAATTCAAGTCAATATGCACATCAGAACCATGATAATGCAGCCAATGCCGATACTGCCAAACGAGCTATCCACGACAGTGCTTCCCGTTTCCTCCCACCCGGATTTCGCACGAGAACTCCATGGAAAATGCTGCTATCCTCAGTCGCATATCTGTTCATAATATGGCTTTGCCTGTCACTGGAATTAGAAAATACTTACGGTGCAAAGCTGTGGCTTGAAAGAATCTTCTGTCTTGGTATGTTCATATTTGCAATTTTCTGTGGCTTTAACTATCTCAATGTACAAAATATACTGCCACTTTGCAAGAGCAAAAACCGCTTTCTGCACTATGTCGGCATAATACTGCTTGATGTGGCAGTGATTTTTGCTCTATTTGTGATTATGTTCATTATAGAGTCTGTTGCATTTCCTATAAAATGATTTTGTATATCATAGCACATAAAAATAAGCCATGTTCTCACCGCTGTGGTGGTAACATGGCTTATTAAAGATAAATATATTTTGTTCTCATACATCAAAGAGAATTTCAGTCAACTTATTAATCAAGGTATTTGCAGGAACGATTTATTAGAATGCCGCTCTGTAAATCTCCACAATATCCTCTTTGCTAAGCGGTACAAACGATCCCTTTGAACCCTCACAGGCCTTCTTTGCCATCACCTCAAAGTTCCTGTCGTCTGTGATTCCTACTGCTCTTAGATTTGCAGGAATGCCCATTGTCTCAAAGAAGAATTTCTTCAATGCATCAATACCTGCGTGTGCAAGTGCATAGTCATCATCACCGGAAAGTCCCCAGACATTTTTTGCAAACTCCACAAACATCGGAAGTGTGTCGTCATTTAGTATGTGCTCCATCCACGCCGGTGTGAGTATTGCAAGTCCCTCTCCGTGAGTAATATCATAGAAAGCGCTCAGCTCATGCTCCATAGGATGTACGCACCATGCCGGTGAACAGCCATCGCCCACAACGCCGTTGATTGCATGTGTGCCTGCCCACATCAGGTTGGCTCTGGCCTCGTAATTATCAGGCTGTGCAAGGGCAACCGGTCCATTTTTAATCATTGTACGTAACAATCCCTCTGCCATAAATTTCTGGCAGTCAGCATTCTCCATAGAAAAATAATTCTCCATTGTATGGCTCATCATATCTGCGGTTCCTGCTGCGGTCTGTTTTTTTGATACTGAAAAAGTATACTCAGGATTTAATATTGACATAGTTGGCACCATATACGGCGATCCTGTTCCCCACTTTTCATTTTTAGACATATCAGAGATAACAGCAAAATGATCCATCTCTGTTCCTGTTGCGGAAAGAGTAAGCACATCAAATATCGGAAGTGCCGCCTTGACCTTTGAGCCATCAAGCACCAGATCCCATGCATCACCGTCATACTTTGCACCTGCTGCAACAACCTTTGAGCAATCGATTGTACTGCCGCCTCCTATTGCAAGCACCATGTCGATACCCTCATTTTTACAGATTTCAACACCCTTTCTGACTGTCTCAATCTTTGGGTTTGGCTCCACTCCGCTAAGCTCAAACACGGTCAGCCCCGCATCCTTAAGGATCTTCATTGCGGTATCGTAGAGACCGTTTTTCTTTATAGAGCCGCCTCCGTACACTAAAAGCACCTTGCTGCCATATGCCTTGAGCTCTGATAAGCTCGAAATGGTATCCTTTCCGAAATGGATTTTTGTTGGAATGTTAAATGTGAAATTGTACATATATAATACCTCCTGCTAAATAATAATATTTTTTAATCTCTCCATATCATCTGCATCGGGATGCGACAAAGCCTTGTCAAAATTTTCAATCAGTGCATCAATATTATCCGGATGTTCTGGGTTTTCTTTCATTTTCACATAGCGTTCCCTCACAGACTGTGGCATTTTGCCCTGACACATATATTCTCCTACAATAGTGTTGCTTGAATCAATGGACATTTTAACATTGCCAAGAATCCTTTGAAAATATGCATCACTTCCTCCAAAACCGGCTGTTCCGAACAGAAATATCTTTTTATTTTTCAATTTAGATAAGAAATCTAATGTATCACTATCCGCGTTTCCCTTGTCCGTCCAAAATCCAATGTATAGCAATTCGGATTCTGTCCCCTGCGCATCAGCCGTGCCAAAATAATCACAGCTCTCCTTTGGCAGGATTTCATGAATTTTATCAGCCAGCTTACGTGTGTTGCCGGTCATACTGCTGAATATTATAGAATAATTTTCGTTGTGCATGCAATATCCTCCTTTAAATTGAACTAATTCTCGTATCATAATTTCTCTCAGCATCCGATCAACACTTTTTTTCCGCAAAATGCAAATCCGTAATGCTTGATATTATTCTCAGATATTCCCCTGTCCAGCAATTGAGTATCATAGTTTTTCTCATCAATTTGTCTGAGCGCTGCCGCAACCGTATCTTCGAGTCCACTTTCTTCACTGTCATCAAACACCTTAAACTCCATAACAAATGCGTCACGTCCCTTCTCCCTCGGAACCAGAACTACATCATATCTTCCAAAGCCACTTTCACGATTTGAAAGGACTTCATAATTATCACGTATATCCACCAAAAGTCCAAGCACAAAGCCATGATAAAAACGCTCCGGCTGACTACGGTCTGATGGATGATTGCCTGTATCAAAACTACTAAAAGTAGACATCGCCACATCATTCATATACACGTTCATTGCTTTTACATCCCCACTAAATAAAGCCTTCACAAATTCATTATAGTTAGATGATACATCCGCAAACCATCCTTTGAACAGATTAGAAAACATACTTATAGTCTCAAGATTCGTTATACTAAGTCTGTACCAGGGCTCAAGAGTAATTCCCTTATGGACAATGCTATCAACCTTCAGATACCCACTCGCCAGAAGAAGGCTCCATATAGCGCTCTCATCTTTTTCGAGCCGGTTGAATACTATCTGTTCATCAAAATTCACCTCAATACTCTTTCCATTAACCAGACTTTCCATGAGGCTCTTTATCTCTGCAGATGATCCCTGTATAAGTCTGCTTATAAGAGCATTGGAGCTGGTAGCAGCCCAATAAGGCTTTAACTTTTTTTCTTTCAGAAAATTAGTAATAGACCATGGATTATATATATCTTTGAGCGAACCAAAGGTAAATCCATCATACCACTGCTTAACAACAGCTTTTTTATCACTCATGCCATACTTTTCAATCGACTCAAAAACCTCTTTCTCAGTAAAACCAAAGCAATCAGCATATTGCTCAGACGTAGTCGTAACAACTACCAGGTTATTCAAATCTGAAAAAACAGACTCTTTTGAGACTCTCGTAATTCCTGTCATTATTGCACGTTCCATATATGGATTGGTCTTAAAAGTAGAGTTCAGCAATCCTCTCATAAAATTCACGAATTCGTCCCAATATCCATGAATATAAGCTTCCTGCATAGGTGTATCATATTCATCAAGTAGAATAATAACCTTCTTCTTGTAGTACTCGCTTAAAAAATATGACAGATCTTTAAGGGAATCCTGGGCTGTTACATCATCAATCCTATCTGTCATGTCTGACAGCTTACGCCTGTCAGCTTCTGTGAAATCAGGATAATCCATCAGATAACGATACTGCCTGTATACATCCGCAATTATCTTCTTAACCTTCTGTACCGCATCCTTATAATTTCCCTGCTTTACATCAGCAAAGCTTATAAATATAACAGGATATGCTCCCTGTAGCCTGCGGTATTTTTCGCTGTTCCATATAGAAAGCTTCTCAAAAATCTCACTTTTTTCCGAATAATGATTTGAGAAAAAATAATTAAGCATACTCATATTCAGAGTTTTTCCAAAGCGGCGTGGTCTGGTAATAAGCGTGATGTCATCCGCGCTCTCCCACCATTGCCTGATAAAATCAGTCTTATCTATATAAAAATAATTATTTTCACGAAGGTATAGAAAATCCTGTTTTCCGATACTTATAGTCTGTGCCATACTTTCTTCTCCTAAAATCATATATGCCTATTATATAATTCTTTTGAAACGATTACAAGCAAAGAAAGATACCGCTTCCCCCCATAACAACAGCTTACGCGAGAAATAAAATACAAATGGTAATGGCAGCATAGAAATAAAAAATATTATAATATAGGTTAAATATACATTACAGGTTCTTTATCACTTCAACTCTGGTTACTACGCCTTCGCGCATACTATCCACTCTAAGTGCACAATCCTTATAATACACGCAGGCACCTATTGCAACCGTCTTTCCCTCTTCACCTAGCTTGTCGCTTATGACATTGCGAAGAATTCTTGTCTTTTCCTCCGGAATTTTGGCTCCGGTTATGAGATTCGCGTGTGCCACTGTCTGGCTGCCCCGGCATATCATGTGATCTGCCTCATCAAAACTGCAGAACAGGAATTTTCTGATTGCAAACAGTGCTGCTATCGCGCCAATTCCAACAAGAGTCTCATATACATTGAGGTGCTCGACTATCATCTGTCTGGCTGTTGCAAAAAGCAGAACCTCTATTATCGTGCCCGGCTGATGCGTACAGAGCATCTTTACAAACTCCACGCCTATAGCAAGCGACATGGCATATTCCATGTAATACTCCAACTCAAGCTTGTCATGCCATATATCAAAAAAACATTGCCCTACAAGCTTTATAATAAGTATCGCTATCACAAATACGAGAAACGCAGACAATACCAGTTCCACGTAGGTCGCTATGTTTTTCATGGTTTTCCTTAAAAATTGTTTCATCATTCGCTCTTCCTCTCAGTTATTGTATTATTGAATGAATTGCTCCCGGGATGCTCATATCCACAAACAGAGCTATCATAAATGATAGCTCTGCCTGTATTGTTAGTATCTGATTTATTATTCGGTGTACCGGCAAATATTTGCTGCTTCAGGACACTCAATTCTTAGAACAGGAATGCCACACTGCATATAGAAACAACTGCAATAAGTATAATAAGTAACGGTCCACCGATTTTTACGAAATCCGAAAACTTGTATCCTGCCGGAAGTATCTGCATATTTACGGCTGTTCCGAAAGATGTTGCTATTGCAAGGTTTGAGCAGGCACCGATTACGATTACCCATGGAATAGGACTGATTCCAAGCGATAATGCAATTGCTATACAGATTGGTGTAAGCATTGCTGCTGTTGCGTTGTTTGACATGATGTTTGTAAGCACACTTGTAAGCACTGCGATAACTACTGTAAGAAGCACAACCGATGCGTTCTTTCCTCCGAAGAGGTTGAGTACAGCGTTTGCGATTAATGCTCCGCCACCTGATACGTCAAGTCCTGTTCCGATTCCTGATATTGTTCCGATACATACGAAAACATCCCAAGGAAGATCCGAATATGCTTTTTTAATCGAGATACAGCCTGTTCCAAGTACCATTGCAGCACCTATAAGACCGATTGTACCAATGTTAAAATAGCTCTTGAATGGCTGGAAACCACTTAACACAAACAATACTATGCATAAAATCATGGTTCCGAGTGCCACATAGCCCTTCCATGCCGGAGCATCTGACTCCTGTTCCTTCTCGAGCTTATGTATCTCTGCAACTGAATACATATTTCCCTTGTCGAAGTCAGGACTATCCGGTTTTAATACCTTGTCGAGGAGCTTATAGCCGATTGTTCCCCAGAAAATAATCTGTACAACTGCTGCCGGAAACATAATCTTTGTCATGTCAAACATTCCCATGCCTTCCTCATAACCGGCATATCCCTGTAATACTGAGTTTGCTGCAAGCTGTGAGGTTGAGCCGATCAGCGAACACGCACCTCCGATAACGGCTGCTGTTCCGGCTGGGAAAATAACCATTTTTGAACGGATTTTTCCACATGAGTTTGCTGCTACGATTGCGATGATAGGCATCCAGATAGCAACTGTTCCGTTGTTACTCATAAATGCTGACATCAATGAACACACAGCACTTACCGTTACTATAAACCGTCTCTCCGTCTTGGCAAGAAAAGAATTTCCGATTTTTTCTCCTATCTTTCTTGCTATTCCGGTTTCAAAAAGTGCGGCACTTACAACACACATTCCGACTACCATCGGCCAGCCTGTTGCGCTGAATCCGCTGTATACTGCGGATAGCTCCATTTCCGGAATAAACATTGCCATTGCTACCGAACCCAGGATAGCAACCACGCTTATCGGCAGTCTGTTCCAGACAAACAAGCCCATTGTAATTAATACAATTATAATTGAAATAATACTAGAATCCATATTATATCCCCCGATATATTTTTATTTTAAACCTCTGCCCAGTCAGCACCCTTCCATTTCTCGTGCTCATATACTGACTTGTCGGCTACATATGGCCACTTTTTACCTTCTGCTACTGCCAGACAGCCCTTGACACACATCTGTGCCATCTTGATTACTGCCTCTCTTGTCTGGGCTGCTGAATGCGGACTTACGATAAGATTTTTGCAGTTTAATAACGGATCATCTGTTTTTGGTGGCTCACTGCAGAATACATCTGTTCCCGCGCCGGCGATAACTCCGTTATTTAATGCTTCTACGAGATCTGCTTCGTTGATGATTCCTCCACGGCTGCAGTTTATTATAAGCGCCGTCGGTTTCATAACAGAAAGCTCCTTCTTTGAGATCATGTTCCTGGTCTGATCTGTGAGTGGTACATGGATTGATACCACATCGCTGTCCTTTAACAGCTCCACATAATCCTCATAATATTTAGCACCATAGCCTTCTACCTGCTCTTTTGTCATAAAAGGATCGTACGCTGCAATGCTCATTCCACAGCCTTTGCAGATTTTGGCTGTTTCTCTTCCAATTGCTCCAAGGCCAAGGATTCCGACTGTCTTTCCCTCAAGCTCGAAAGCCTTCTTCGCTCCACGGATTTCCCAGTTTCCTTTGCACATCTCATTCTGTGCCTCGATAAGATTCTTTGACAATGCAAAAATCATTGCTACCGCATGCTCAGCAACACTTCTGTTGTTGGCTCCCGGTGTGATAACCACCGGGATACCAAGCTCTGTTGCTTTTTTTACATCAACCGAATCGTATCCTACGCCTGTACGTCCGATTACCTTGAGCTTCGGGCTGTTTTCTATAGCATTTGCATCACATTTTGCAATTCTTACAATAAGAGCATCTGCATCCTTCATCTCGTCAAGATAATTGTTCGGATCCTGATTGTCAGCTACATATACATCAGCTATTCCATCTAAAAGCTGCATTCCTTCAGGGCATACAGCCTGTGTCATTACAAACTTCATATTAGTTCATCCTCCCCAGAGTTAGTTCATACCTTTGTCAGCATTCTCTTTTAATACCTTTGCAAGCGCTTCCACGCCCTCATCGCACAGATAGTTGAATGGACGTCTGCAATCGCCAACAGGATATCCGAGCATTGCAACCGCTTTTTTAACAACTGTGTTAGGATTGCCGTATTTGAATACAGCTCTGAAGCTTGCGATAGAATCCTGTGCTGCCTCTGCCTCCTCAAGCTTGCCCTCTTTGAAAAGGTTGTAGATTGATGAAAGCACATGTGGATAAACATTTGAGCATCCTGCGATTCCTCCGACTCCTCCTTCTTTTAATGCAGGAAGAATGAGCGAATCATTTCCTGATAATACATAGAACTTCTTGTCAAGTTCACGTGTCTCTGTGATATATGCCTTTAAGTTATCCCAGTCACCGCTTGAATCCTTTGCACCGATGATAAGGTCAACATCCTTTGCAAGCTTCTTTACTGTCTCAGGATGCAGCTTGTTTCCTGTACGGGCAGGAATATTGTAAAGAACGATTGGAGTATCTACATGCTTGGCAACCTCTACATAGTGATCGTATAACTCCTTCTGTGATGCAACCGCAAAGCTTGGAGTGATTATTGAAAGGACGTCAGCTCCGAGCTTTTCTGCCTCCTTGCTCATTCTGATAGTATCCTGTGTTGAAATGCAGCCTGAGCCGGCATATACAGGTACTCTTCCTTTTACCTGATCAATTGCAGCTTCAAGGACTTCGCATTTTTCTTTTTCATTTAAGATATATCCCTCACCGTTTGTTCCAAATGGGAAAATTCCGTGCACACCGCCATCGATAAGTCTGTCAATCTGTGTTCTGAGCTCGTCAGTGTTGATGCTCTCGTCTGCGTTCATTGGTGTTAAAATTGGTGTAATAATTCCTTTTAATTCTGTCTGTTTCATGTTTTTCTTCTCCTTTTAAACTTGTTTAATTTTGTTTATTTTTGATTTAATATTTTGTCTGCAATCTTAACCAGTACATCTTTGGTTCCGAACCCACCTGATTTGGATATTATCTGCTGCACAAATCCGTGATTTTTCAGATTGGAAACAACCACACCCTGTTCTATCTCACATACCGGTGTAATCTGGGTACAGCCTATCAGCTTCATATACCCCATCAAAGTATCGCCGCCTGTCATAAGTATTGTCGTATCCTGCTTATTTGCTGCCAGATAGTCGGCTATGTGTCCATGTGCCGTTGGAATCAGGGCTCTTACATCATTCATAGTCAGCTTATTTGCTTCCATAAAGCCCTTTTTGTCTTCTTCCCGGTCTATGGAATCAATGATGAGACATCTGTCTTTTTCACATTCTTCCTGCATCTTGTGCAAAAACTCCAAGCCCGCCTGCGTGCTGTAATAATCCTTCTGCAATTTTTGTTCTATGGTCATATGGATTCTTGAAAATCCGTGTTCTTCGGCATAGTCAAGCTGATTTTGCGTAATCATATTCAAGCTGCCACATTCCACAAGAAAATTTTCACTCTTCCTATAGCTTTGCGGCTTCGCTGCATCAAATCTGAGCTTGTCGGCAAGTGCTTCCGCAAGTGCGGCACATCCGGCAATAATACAAAGCTCATCTTTTTCCTGCAATTCATCAAGCCTTTCTTCTATGTCTTTGTGTTTTTCCACATCACAGATTACGATACGTTCATCGCTTTTTATATCATTCAAAGCTTTATTCCGCTTAACACAGGCACATTTCAAAGCTGTCTGCTGTGCGATAATATCAGGTATGTACGACAGCTTTACCGGTTCAAACGGATCCTGCCCGAATACACTTTTTTCAAGAAGCTGCCCCTGTATGTAGTGAGTTCCGTTTACCGTACAGCGGTCTATCTTCGGATACCCCGGCAGGAAATAAACTTTGTCGTGTCCGCTTCCGTCCAAAACTGCCTGAAGCTCACTTCCTATATTTCCGCGGAGCGCTGAGTCCGTTTTTTTGAAAATAACAGGAATATTAATTGCTTTTGCCCATCCTGTAATATTTTTCACAGCATCATATGCCTTAGCTGCCGGCATTGGTCTAGTCTCAGAATCTATAACCAGAACCTCTGTCATCTCATCTATATCCCCGATAACTTCCGGCATTTGTGTAAATACCTGGGTGGCAATTCCTTTATTCACAAACTGGATTCCGGTATCCAATGCACCGGTAAAGTCATCTGCTATGATCAACAGCTTTACCATCGCATTTCCTCCCGCTATTTTTTGTTTACTGCAAGCTTTGTCGCATAGTCAATTGAATTTACAAGGCTTAACTCATTCGATTCACCTTTTCCTGCGAGGTCAAAGCCTGTACCATGGTCTACCGATACCCTTATTACAGGGATTCCGAGTGTTACATTTACGCCTGCTACCGCATCCCATTTCTTTAATTCTTTGTTGTATACAAAGCCTTTAACCTTCAGAGGAATATGTCCCTGATCATGGTACATTGCTACAACTATATCATACCAGCCTCCGATTGCTTTAGAGAATATGCTGTCAGGCGGTGTCGGTTTTTTCTCAGGAATATTGATTCCTTCTGCCATTGCCTCATCTATTGCCGGCTGGATTTCCTCAATTTCCTCTGTTCCAAACAGTCCGTTTTCTCCGCAGTGTGGGTTAAGGCCTGCCACACCAATCTTTGGATTCTCAATGCCTATCGCCTTGCAGGCATCATTTGCAATTCTTATAACTTCAAGGACTCTGTCCTTCTTTACCTTGTCACATGCCTGCCTGAGAGAAACGTGCGTCGATACGTGTACAACCCTCAAATCCTCGTGTGCAAGCATCATTGTGTACTTGTCTGTATGGGTGTACTCTGCATAAATCTCTGTATGTCCCGAATAATGATGTCCTGCCATATTTATTGCCTCTTTATTTAAGGCATTTGTGACAGTTGCGTCAATCTCGCCGCTCTGCGCAAGCTCTATTACCTTTACGACATACTGAAAAGCAGCCTCTCCACACATCTTTGATACTTTTCCGAATATGTGTCTGTCCATGTTCACAAGGTTCATGTCGTACACATCAATCGTTCCGTACTCAAACTTTGCTTCTTTAATATCGTGAATCGCATGAATCTTTATCTGTCCTTCTTTTCCTGCGATTTTTACTGCCTCTTCCATACATGCGGCATCACCGATAATCACCGGACGACACTGCTTATATATTTCAGGTCTTGATAACGCTTTTACTGAAATCTCAGAACCGTTTCCCGCAGGATCTCCCATTGTAATTCCGATAATTGGCTTTTTCATAGGCTCCTCCTTTATTTTAATACCTTAAGATATATGTTTCTGATATCGTCAAGGCTTAATTCTTTCATATTGTTTACAAGAAGTCTCTGCTGTTTGCTGCCGGCATCAACAAGGAAATCCAGATCCTCCGGCTTAACACCGAATTCCTTTAAATCCGTTGGAATGTTTGTAACCTTTACAATGTCAGCAATCTGATTGATCATGTACTGTGCTTTCTCATCCTCAGATTTTCCTGCATGCTCAGGGTAAACAGCATCGCAAAGTATTGCAAGTCTCCTGCTGCATGCGTCCTTGTTAAATTCCATAACATGTGCAAAAAGTATGGCATTTGATACACCGTGAGCAATGTGATATTTGCCTCCCAGTGGATATGAAAGTGCATGAACTGCTGTTGTTCCGCTTCCTGTGATTGCGACTCCGCCATAGAAGGCTCCGGTCATCATATTGCTTTTTGCTTCCATATTGTCCGGATTGTTATAAGCTTCCCTGATATTGTGGAAAATAAGCTTGGCTCCGGCTGCTGCGTAGGTATCGGAAAACGGTGTTGCTTTCTTTGAGGTGAAGCACTCAACCACATGGGCCAATGCATCTACACCTGTTGCTGCCACAATTGATTTTGGAAGCTTTCTGATCATATTTGAATCCAATACCACATAGTCCGGAATCATACTGTCATTTACAATTCCTTTCTTTGACTGTTCCTCCGGAACCGCAACGATTGCATTGCAGGTTGCCTCAGATCCTGTTCCGCAGGTTGTCGGAATCATAACTGTCTTAATCTGTTTCTTTGCAAGTGTCGGATCATTGAGCAGATCTTTTATAGTGTAGTCTGCATCTTTTAATACACAGCAAAGCTTTGCTGCATCCATAACACTTCCCCCACCGATTGCTATGATAAGATCTCCTGATGCGCTCTCCACTTCCTTCATAACCTCTTCAACATCCTGATATGATGGTTCACAAGCAAGATCATCAAATACCTGATACTCTGTCTTGTTTTCCTCAAGAATCTCTGTCAGCAGATCTAAAAGTCCTGTTGCACGAATGCCTTTATCCGTAAAAACTATTACTTTTTTTGCATTCTCTTTTTCTATTACCGCTTTCACATTCTCAACGCTTCCTGCTCCGCCAAAGATACATGACGGAATTTTAATCTGATAACTCATATATTACCTCTCCTTTGTTATATTGTTATTCTTGTGTTTTATTTTTGAACATCTCTTTGAACTAATCATATAATATCTGTTTTTTGTGCCTCGTTCAACGCGTTGTTTTGTTATTTTTGTTCTATTTTGAAACATAAGTCGCATTTATTTGTTGCATTTTGAAACATACTGTAATACAATATGGTTAAATAGTAACAAAGCATCACTAGTGCTATCTTTACGTTTCATTTTTAAACATTAAAATAACCACTTAACATTTACAAATCCTAAAAGGAGAAATATATGCAGAAAACCAAGATTCTTGCCGTCGCCCCTTACGAGGGCATGGCTGACATACTTACCGATATAGCACAGTCGCGCGATGACATTGCTCTCACTGTCCAGACCGGTGATCTGTTCACCGGCCGTGATATCGCAATGCAGCTTGCACATAAAAATTACGATGTTATCATTTCGCGAGGCGGCACCGCAGAGCTTATACAATCTGCTGTTGAGCTTCCCGTCATAGATATATCCATCTCTGTTTACGATATACTTCTGAGCATCAAGCTTGCCGAGAGCTACAACGGAAAATTTGTAATTGCCGGTTTTCCCGGAATCACTGCAAATGCACATCTGCTGTGCGACCTGCTTCAATATGATATTGACATAATCACTTTCAAGGACTCGGCAGATGCAGTCAATCGCCTTAAAGATGCAAAAGAAAACGGCTGCACGCTTGTCCTATGTGACGTGACCGGTGCCAGAGCCGCAAAGGATATCGGATTAAATTATAATCTTGTAACCTCCGGCAGGGAAAGCATAGAAAACGCCGTTGCCGAGGCTGTAAAGCTTGTGCATTCTTCCAATTATGTCCACAAGCAGAAGGATCTGTTCCAGTCGCTTCTGACCGAGGATGACCGCGAATTCTTAATTTACTCGCCTGCAGGTACTCTGTGGTTTTCAAGCATCGCAATAGATGAAATGAATACATCGTTGATGAATTTTGTACAGACATACATTAAGTCATTTTTGAAAGTTCCGAACCAGACCGTTTCGCATCAGATACGCGATAACGTCTATACTCTGTACAACCGCCACCTGATTTACGAGGACCAGAAGTACACTGCAATTACTATATGTAAGAGTCCTGCATTAACCGCCGAGGACGACCCTGGATTTCAGATTTACAATATTGACAACACCTCCTCCAACGACTTTGCTGACGCTTACAACGGAACCGGTAAAGCAGGCAAAATAGCGCAGATAATAGAAGAATACGCTAAAAGCCATCTGCCTGTGCTTATTCTCGGAGAAAACGGAACCGGCAAAGGCAAGGCTGCATCACTTATTTACAAGCAAAGCAACTATAAGCACGCTCCATTTTACAGTATCGACTGTTCTCTGATAAAAGAGCGTAAGTGGCACAGCCTGCTAAATAATGAGAATTCTCCTCTCAACGAAGTGGACAGCACAGTATTTTTTGAAAAAGCCGATGCTCTTAGTCTGGAACAGATTGGTGATTTGTTTCAATATATAGACCAGACGAAGCTTTGCACGAGAATGAGACTCATAGTCTCGCTTTCCACCAACAACTCCAATCAGCCTGCATTTGCCACAATACGCACCTTTATGGAGAATCATCTTTCCTGCCTTACCATGAATCTCCCACCGCTTCGAGAGCGCATTGACGATTTTTCCGGTATAACCGCGCTCTATCTGCACCGGTTCAATGTCTCCCTCGGGAAACAGATAATAGGCTTTGACGTTGACGCAATGGAAAAAATGCTCTCGTACAACTGGCCTAACAATCTCGACCAGCTGCAGCATGTCCTTAAAGAGCTTGTCACAATAACAAAGACACCGTATATCTCCTGTGACACTGTAGAAGCCATCCTGAAACAGGAGCCCGACTACGGACGCGTCTTTGATGATTCAGTAAAATTTGATGGAACTCTAGATGAGATAAATTATCAGATCATTCTTCAGGTGTTACACGAAGAACTTGACAATAAAGAAAAAACCGCCAGGCGGCTCGGCATAAGCCGAAGCACACTCTGGCGGATCTTAAAGAACAATAATTAATGCTTAATCAATTTCTCCCTGTGGGATAAAAACCTGAACATCAGCATTCTCGTCAAGCTCTATAAATACTCTTGTATCTTTGCCGACCAGTCCCTTAAAATGTCCGGTGAATTTCTCTCCGGACTGGGTTGTTCCGGTAACATCCATTTTGTATACGCTTCCCACATCTGATGAGAAATCAATTGAATCATGGCTGCCAAGGGTGTTGACAGTCTGCTCTTTGCCATCATTCCAGGTTACCTCGATATTCTTAACATTAAAATAAGTCTGGTTTATAAGCCGGATAGTTGTTGTCTCTTTTCCGTCCTGCGCTGCATAAATACAATTAGTACCTATTAACACTCCTGCCATGATAGTAACTAATGCAAACGTAGCAAGAACTTGTTTGTTTATTATTTTATTCATTTCTGAATACCTCCTTATAATGGCACTCCATTATCTTCGCGGATATTTTATCACAAGATATATTAATTAAACAATTGTCAATTAGCTCAAAACTTTTTTATTATTTTATGTTTTTATTGACACTTTTTCAAAGCATTTGACATTATTTTTGGGTTTGTTTTGTCTTATGATGGGTTCGGCATCAGGTGTAAATAATACATTTGATAGAGTTTTGGATTATTATGGATTGAATTTTGGCGAATATGATTATTTTGAGGCGGCGTCCATATATGACGAGCATGATTATAAACATGAAGGTGATTTCACTCTTGTATACTATATCAGAAAAAATGAAGATAATTTAGATGATTTAATTAAACAAATTGTTCAAGAAAATAATTCTATATACAAAAGATATCAGCTCAGTGAAATTGACGTGGTATATGAAACGAATCGTATTTATTACATATGTGAAAAGGGGGAGGTGATTGCAAAGGTAGTAGTAGAAAACGATGGATTGTTAAAAAAAGTAAGTTATCAATGGAGTAGAGAAAAATTAGAACAAAATCTAGGAGGGTAACAGTATTGTTATGAAAATCCGCGGTATATTACTCCTGCAAAAACACCACATTAAATAATAGGCTCACTAATTATATCCTGGCAAGCCTATTATTTTCTTTCACCCCTATCTGTCAATAGTTAGCTGATTCTCAAATGTTCGCTAACTGATTCATAAAACTTAAACAATGGAATGGCTTTATAGTCTATCCCTTCATCCAAGTCTTCTGAATATAACAAAATGGTGCTTTTAGAGGTGTTTTTCATGTCTATATGCAAACACAATACATTTATAAAAAAATAATCGAAATAATGAATTTCACATTTTATTACATCTTGATATTCATATTTATTCCCATTAATATAGAAGAAATCTTCATATATCTCATACTCAAATTCCTTTATGAATAATTTCCTTGTTGCTTTTTGATAAATATATGCTATTCCTACAATCATAAATGCATTCATAAAAATAAATGGAAATCCATTTATATTCAAGCACAACCTATCAATTGAATATTCCTCAGCAAATACTACCACAATTAACACCAAGAAAAATATAGAAAATCTACCAAATAAGTGCTGTATTTTTATCGTTTCCATATAATACCTCATACCTTTCAATAAAATCCAGTTATAGTCCATTATTTTCTCAAACTTATTTTTTAAGCCATCCTAAAAAACATGAGTTTTCGTGTACACGGCTTCGTTCATTTCATATGTCACATGGTAATTATATTTTTCTTAACAAATCACGAATATTTAATAGATATAAACAACATAAATATGCGGATAGTATTAAAACTTGAAATCGAGCAGTATCCCTTTGAGTAAAAACAAATATATTTATTCCTATAACAAATGACACATCACAAACTATTTCATAAACAAAATTAGATTTAATTACTTTTAATCTCGCAAAATTAAAAAATAAAAATATAAGATTCAATATAACATAAACCATTACAAAATTTATCCCAAATTTGTATTCATCAGTAAATATATTTATTATATCTATAATAAATTTCCCACCAAAAAGAAGTATTGTCCAAGACGCAGATAATATAATCCACAAATATTTCTTTATATTATCATCACACTTAATCGATTTGTCTCTATTAAAAAACATAGTGATTCGATTATATATATAATTACGTATATCCGTTTCAGACTCAATAACACTTTTTCTATTGTTAATATCTATTTGATTATTTTCTATGTTTACTTTATGCAAAAAATAAATCCAGACTATCAAATTTATAATAATAATAATAGACGCTATATTTTTCAAAAAATCAATCTCAAAAAAGTTATTCAATATATTTATTCTGCATAATAAAATAATAAATAAAATGCTATACCACATACAAAACTCTATTGTTCTAATATGCTGTTTTACATTTATTAAAATCATTAAACTAAACAATAAACATAATAATGATATAAAGTCATCTACGTATTTGAATTTAAAACACTTATAAAATGCATTATAAAATGTTAATATATTCACACCACTTATTATTACACTTGCTATTGCTATATTTCTGTTAATACATTTTTCTCTGTTCATTGCTGCTCTCTTATATTTGCATAGTAACCAATGTTCCAAATCCATTTTCCTTTTTTACTATATACTTCTTATCAATTTTTCGTTCAAAGCAGGCAAATTCCTTTTTACTGAAAAATAACATAGTCAATGTAATTTCTTCATCTTTTGGTTTCGATATTGTGATCCATGTCTTATGATAACAATCAAGACCTAGAATTTTCTGAAGGTTTTCTTTTAGTCTGGCACTATTTTTTATTTGATTTACTTCCTTGTTAAGTACTAATACAAATCCTATATTTCCAAATAAACTGTAGATATCCATATTTTTTCTATCTGAAAACCATATTATTGGTGTAAAAATAGCCAACGACATACATGCTGCTAAATTTAAGGATATAAAATCAGCACTTACATTTATATCTAGTGCTAATATTACTAATAAACACGCCCATGAAAGTATATTCACAGCTGCCAATATCTTCCACAAAATATTAATTCTTTTCGTCTTTACTAAATAGTATCCCGCAATAAAAATAAGAGCTATGTACATTCCTTCAACAATCTCTTTATTCAAATTCATTACTCCCTTCATGCACTTTAAAATTAATAAAGTAGGTCACGAACGACACTTTCTTGTCATGAATGGCATGTTTTTACCTTGCTTTCTAAAAATATTAAATTGTCATACCATTATGTTTTTTTACAAGAAAACAGTTAAAAACTATCACTTCAATAGGTAACACAGCTAAAATGATATATGAAAAGATACGTGTTATTAATGGTAATACCATAAACATTGACGGATACGACATTCTAATCACTATTTCAATAATAATTAATATCGCTCCCAACAAAATTCTCCCCTTTTTAAACAATATATCTATTTTGTCCCAACAATTTGTTTCTTCACTGAATTCTCTATAACGCCATTCACTTTGAATGATTCCAATTAACATTCCACCGAAAATCACAAATGGATAATATGGATGCTCTCCACTAGCAATTGTTGCCACCACAAAAAATAGATCAATCACACCTGTGATTAAGTGAATTATTTTCCGGCTCCATCCATTCAAGCGAAAAAACAATGTATATTCTCCAATTAAAAAATTAAGGGGAATCAGGATAGTAATAAGTCCTGACTTTTCCAAATTCAAGTATTCCATATCACTTACCTCTTATATAAGATGATTAAATGGTTAAAAAGTATCATCGATGCATGGCCGCTGCACAGTCTCTTGCATCATGCTGCTTTATAAATGTGTATCGCATTGTGTTCCTTTCGTATGCTATATATTAAAAGCTTATTTTCTAATTTCTTCTGTCTAACAAAGCCTCATTTTTAGAAGCAAATCTTATAAAAAAACTGTTTGGCAACTCTGTATTTTTAAAAATCACAATATAAAATATTATAAGAATCAATTTTGTTACGTTTGATACATTTTCTACATTAACCAACAAAATATCATCCCACTTATAACCAAGAACACTGCCTATAGAACTCGCCAATACATTAAATGCAATAAAAATAAGTAAAAATTGTCTACTCCATATATTTTTTGTCCAAAAAGATTTTATATATTTACGTGATAGTATCAGCACAATAACAGAAACTACTATAAGAACAATGCAAACTAATGGTTTCTTATAAAGTTCAAATATATACTGCAAGCTAAACATGTTTATTAAAATCCCCATGCCACGTCCGCCAAATATTCCCGATTCATTCAATTCACATTCAATTTTCTTAATTTCTGATATCATAGAAATATAATACACTGCATAAAACATCAAACATCCGATTAATAATACGCTAATATTCTGAAACGCATCTCCGGTCGTTGTCTTTTCTAATATATAGTAACTAATTATACCTAGCCCCCATATAATAAAATGTACGATATATTTTTCACTCTTCACCCCTACATTTTTAGAATGATCATAATAAATATTACAGCTATGATCTGACATACTATTCCTATAATATTAAATTTCCTGCTATTATGAGCTTCCAATATGTCTTTTTTTGAACTTTTCAAATTACAAAAAACAGATATTAACTGAAAAGTCATAAATCCTATATATAATACTTTATACATTTATATGTGAAGCTCCTCTTCTCTTTGTTTTATTTTTGCCATTCCCGTCTGCAGACAGTCCCGACTCTATGTAAAGCTTTTACATTCTCATCTGCAGAATGCAGCTCATATTTTAATAAATTATTTAATTTAAACGTTTTATTTTCATATATTCTTATACCACTCATTTCTATCCTTTTCTACTTTTGTATCTCAAGATTAAGCATAAAATTAACACTATTCCAAATAATGTACACATAATATCAACAATATAATTCTCATAAGGCATTAAAAATAATATTGCCTCCCCTAAGTACATTAACGAAATCACCAATGTATATCCTTTTTCTTTATATACATTTATAATTCCGTTCATTCTTAGTCTTCCTGTTCTATTTTTTCATCTAATTGCTTTTCGATCAATGCTGTCAGATTATTGATGACATCATGGACGGAACCTTTCATCGTCACTCCGGCTGCACGGACATGACCTCCGCCACCGAAATATTTTGCGATCCTGCTTACATCAACCCGTTCTTTGGATCTCAGACTCACTTTGAAAGTCTGTGGAGCAGTTTCATGAAGAAACATCGCCACCTCTACTCCTTTTGTCTGACGCATCTGGCTGACGATACCCTCAAGATCAGACGATTTTGCCTGGAAAAATTCCATTTCTTTCAGACGCACCACTGAAACAATGCACCGTTGATCCAGCACCATAATGCTTTCCAAAAGTGCCCTTCCAAGAATCTGATTCTGCACATACGTCTTTTCATAATATGTCCGATCCGTGATCTTTGCAGTATCGACCCCTTTCCGCATGAGCTGTGCCGCTGCCTCCATCGTCTCCGGGCTGGTGCAGGAATAGCGGAAAATTCCGGTATCATGAGCAATTCCCATATAAAGAGCCTCTGCCGTCTCAAGACTCATTTTATCATAATCCAGCAGATTATATACCAGTTCAGAAGTAGAACTTGCATCCGGCACAATATAATTGACATCTGCAAACGCCTCATTGCTCACATGATGGTCAATGCACGCAGTCTGCTTTGATTCTATGAATAATTTCTGGGAAAATCCAAGACGCTGCAGATCCCCACAGTCCATACAAATGAATAGATCATAGATTTCCCCTTCAGGGAGCTCACTTTTGACTTCATC
>ERZ773181.754-NODE-754-length-32289-cov-5.298163_pt1 | contig 32289 bp, 45 predicted proteins | sample MGYA00581001_ERZ773181 | MGnify/ENA primary metagenome ERZ773181 (study PRJEB29015, sample SAMEA2737780) | human gut metagenome | biome: human gut; feature: human-associated habitat; material: faeces | place: China | collected 2012 ...
GTAATGTTTTATATGCACCGCCAAAATGATTTTCAACATAAGCAATCAGAAAATCAGAATTTTTAATCATCCACTCATTTCGCTTTATTATAGCGAATCTGGGTGGAATTTTTTCTATATCGGGGTAAATTGTATCGTCAAAAATTTTTAAAGTATTATCATATTCATCTTTTTCTTTAGGCATATACGAAAGTATACAATACGATTTTACAAAGGGATAATCCTTTTTAAGATCATCAATCGTATGAGCACATAACCAATCAAAATCACCTTTACCACCATTATAGAAAGTAGTTACATTATGATTTTCAATTAAGTTTACAATTTCTTTTTTTAGTTTTGCCGGCAAATCTTCTGTACCAAAAATACTTGAGTGCCCAGCAAAACAACAAATTTTTTCTTTCATAATTATCACCTCCAAGGAAATAATATTTCTCAAAATAATATTATACAGAAATATTATTTCTAATTCAAGATGTTTTAGTAATTATATTTCTATTTTCACTGATTTTAGAAATGATTTGCTAAATTTATTATGGGGTGATAATATGAGCTTTGGTGAAAGACTTAGAGAACTAAGAGAAGAAAAAGGAATGACACAAGAAGATTTAGGAAAATTGCTGGGTGTTTCGGGTAGACAAGCAGGAAATTATGAATCCAATAAACAATTTTTGAGAGATGAAGAAAGTTTCTTAAAAATAATAAAATATTTTGATGTTAGTGCAGACTATTTGTTCGGATTATCAAATGAAAGAAATTACAATAAAATGTTTGCCGACTTAGAATGTTACAAAGATATGCCACCAAAGGCAAAACTTGAAGTAAAAGACTATATTAAATATCTCATTTCAAAATATTCCCAAGACTAATTAATTGAATTTTTAAAAGCTATTTCTTTTAAAAATAAAAAATCAGGCTCGCTAAATTAGCAAGCCTTTATTTCTCATTAGTGATAACTTTTAAAATATCAAAAAGATAATTACTCCCCCGAGAAATTAAAATACCAGTTAGAATACTACCAATATATGGAATAGTAGATTTAAGACCAAGGTGTTTAGGTAAATCGAGTTTATAAGACACGGACGTGATAATTCCCAATACTAAACTACAAATCATCTGCCACGGCATATTTCCCGAAACAAAAAACTCATTAAAATATGTAACGATTCCTTCAATTAGTATCGCAACCATAATCATTTTTGATACATATTGATTCATATTTATTCCTCTTTTATAAAAGCGTCGGTAAATCCGGCGTTTTTCGCTTTTTGTAAGCAGTTTTCTGCATTTGATTTTTCTTTAAATGCTCCAATTTGCACTCTGTAAAGTTTGTCAGAATTGTCGGAAAAATCCTCTTTGTATGTAGCACCATAATAATTGCACACGCCTTTACAAATTGCTTCACCAAGGGATTTAACATTGTTTATTATCCAATCTGCACCTTCTTTTGTATCGTGAAACTCACACTCAACATAAACGGCAATAGCTTTAGTCGAATTTAATTCTGCAAGGCTTGGATTTACTCTCAAACTGTAATCAGAACCAGGAGAGATGGGTGCAACAGCATTCAAAATCGCACTTCCAGCCTTTTTGTTTTCAGTATCGTTACTGTAAATCATGACAAGCGTTCCGCCCAAAGTCTGCCCATTAAACGCATTAGTATGAATCGGTATATGCAAATCTGCACTCCAGTTGTTGCTTTCGTTGATACTCTTTGTCATGGCTTGTCCTTTCGGAGCTTTTTTAACTTCAAAACCACACCTTTCAAGAGCTGTTTTCGCAAATTCTGCAATTCTGTTGCATTGTTCTTGCTCATTTGTGTTGCCACTTGCATAAACATTATTTATTTGACAACTCGGACTTAAATATATTTTTTTACTCATTTTAAAATTTCCCCTTTCAATAAATGCCCAAAATTATTGATTTATTGCTGTTTTTTATGCAATTTTTAAGCTGTTCGCTTCCACATATAACAAGTTATATATGGTTGTAAATTGTTATGTGAACCACCGCCACCAGTATTTTGGTTTGTCGCCGTTGTGTATGACATTTCCGTCCAGCCATTTGAATTTCCCTTGTACTGAGAAGATGTTCGGCCTGTATAGCGAGGTGTAAAAATTGTTCCGTCATCGCTGTCTTCTCCTCCGAAAAGTGCGGGTCTTCCATAATTGTGTCTATGTGAATTTTGAGTGTGAGTATGGCTTGGCATTTGTGCAATTGTTAAAGTGTGTGTTTCTGAACCACCTGTTTTTTCTACGCTGTTAAAAGTTCCACTTGTACTAACTCCAACAGGCACTCTGCCCTGACCCCAAGTGACCCATGTCCCACCAAAAAGATTGGTGGGATTTGTGCTATTTACTGACATATAAATTGAGCCTATGGGGTAAATTAAATCAAAAATAGTCTTATTGTTAATAGTTAAATCGCCCGTAATTTTGGTGTCCATATTAATCTCAAAAGCGTTTTGAGTTGAAACCTTACCAATCGCCATGCCTTTTCCGCTTTGGTTATAGTCTACAAGTGTGTAAGCGGTAGAAAGATTGTGAGAATACTCCGCAGAACTAAAAAAATCAGTAGCAACCATTTTGAAATTGTACTCTGATTCGGTATCAATATTTTGAATTATCTGTGTAGTGTTTAGCACGTAATTCGTGTTATCTAAATCAAAAATGCTCCACTCGGTTTCTGATATCTTTTTATACTTAATTTGAAAAGATTTTGTATTGCCATTATTAACGCTCGAAATCGAAGCCGATACCACACATTTCGCACAATCTCCTTCGTCATTCGGAGTTCCGTCTTGGTCACATCTTGAAACCGAAAAAGAATTAATCGCCGGATTTGCGTAAGCTATAACATTAAAAGTTACGCTTTGTGATTTAGTCCGACCCCTGCTGTCTTTAACTGTTACAGAGCAAGTATTGCTGCCGCTCGTAGTCAAAAATCCCGTTGTAAAACTGCTTGATGTATATGAAGCTCCGTTAATACTTACGGAATATGATTTAATCGTGCTTGAATAACTGCCGTTCGCTGAAATACTACCTGAAATTTTTGATTTTCCTTGAACGTAGGCACCGAATTGAGCATAAATCCCCGAAACTACTTCGGATAAATTAACAGAATTGATCGTCGGTACCATGCTTGAGGGAACATTAGCCGTAAACGATACGCTATTACAGCCAATATATGTGCTTCCGTTATATGTTTCAAGCCAAAGCTTTACATTTAAACTTGTAGAATTCGGCGTGCTGTTTGCAAGGCTTAGCGGAACTGTCCAACTTTTGCTTGTTACGATACCCGTGCCAATAGTATTCCAGCTGCCAGAGCCGATTTGATAATATAAACTATGTGTGAAGCTGCTTGAAGTTCGATTGGTATAGATTGTTACAGAATTTCCCATAGTAACAGAACTTGAACTAAGCGTTGGCTTGCTGGCTCTTGGTATTGTAGAAAGTGTTTGAGAATAGGACTGTTCACTACTCGTAAGAGGGGTATTCATATCAATCCACGCTGAACAAGTAAGTGTTTTTGTTCCGTCATTGTTGTGGTAAATATCAAGAGTTTTACTGAAAAGATTTATGCCCGAATCTGTTATTTTTTGACTTGAAGAAACCGTTGCAGAATAGGTTGTGCCGTTGATTTTACAGTAGCAAGTTCCTGAGCCATAGGTCGTATATCCCTGATTGTCACGCCAAAATCTTACATAAACAGTAACATTTGAACAGTTATTTGAAACATTTTGTGAGTTTTGATTTACCGTAATATTATATTTAACGTGCGTATTACTTGTTGAAAAAGTGCTTGATGTTCCCATTTTTCTTTAACCTCTTTTAAAATTTCATTTTTGGGTGTTGACTAAATTAAAATAATTGCATATAATATAAATGTACAGAATATTGTACTATATCTTGTTAAAAAGGAGAGGGCAGATATGTTAGCTGTGAACTATTCAACTATACGTGAAAACCTCAAATCCTATTGCGATAGGGTTACAGACGATAAAGAAACTGTTATTGTAACAAGGAAAGGCGAAAAGAATGTTGTGATAATAAGCCTTGATGAATGGAATAAACTTTCAAAAGCTGCTAAGAATGCAGAATATTTGAATATGTTAGACCGTTCTTTCAATCAGTTAAGGTCTGGCCAAGGAAGAGAACATGAATTAATCGAGGATGAATACAGTGAGTAAATATTGGTCTGATAAAGCTTGGGATGATTATCTTTATTGGCAAACGCAAGATAAAAAGACACTTTTAAAAATCAATAAGTTAGTTAAAGATATTGAAAGGAATGGGTTATCTGAGGGAATCGGAAAACCCGAACCACTCAGGTATCGAAAGGGCTGGAGCCGTAGAATTGATGAAAAGAACCGTTTGGTTTACGATATTGATGAAAGCGGAAATATCTTGATTGCTTCTTGTAGAGGCCATTATGAATACTAAGGTGCTGATTTAGCTCAGCATCTTATTTTATTTTTTAAAAGATAAATTCCCGCTTGTTCTTAGGTAAAATCAAAATTATTGAGCCAAAGTAGATTTAAGAATTTTATATTGAGAACGTATTTATCGTTATGTTGTATTTAACATGCGTGTTACTGGTCGAAAAAGTGCTTGATGTTCCCAAAATTTCACCTCGTTTTAAAATTTGATATTGACAATATATCTGAATTTGTATATAATATTGATATGATTATTTTTTAGGAGTTGATTTTTATGCCGGCAATAAGACCAAGCGCAGATTTACGCAATGACTATAACAGCATAATTGATTACTGCAAAGAAACCAATAAACCTGTATTTATAACCAAGAACGGACATGGTGACGCAGTTATTTTGAGTATGGAAAGTTATGATAATCTTTGTAGTAAATATGAACTTTACAGATTAATCGATGAAGGCATTAAAGATATTTCAAGAGGCGATATAATGCCATACGAAGACGCTATTAAAGAAATTACAGGTGAGGAGCTTTAATTTGTAATGTATAAAGTTTTAATATCTAAAACTGCCACCAAAGATTTAAAAAGTGCATTTGAATATATAAAATACACTTTAAAAAATCCTGTTAGTGCTGAAAATTTAATTGCATCTTCAAAATCAGCGTTTAGATCTTTAGAAGATATGCCTGAAAGGCAGCCGATAGTTAAAGATGAATATTTATCAAAATTTGAAATTAGAATTTTGCCTATAAGTAATTATCTTGCTTTTTACAACATAACAGAAAATACGGTAACAATTATTAGATTTCTTTATTCAAAGAGAGATTGGAAGAAATTTTTAAGATAGTACCTTAGGGTGCTATTTTATTTTTTTAAATGATAAATTTCCGCTTGTTCTCGGATAAAAAGCCAAATTATTGAGCCAAAGTAGATTTAAGAATTTTATATTGAGAACGTATTTATTGTTATGTTGTATTTAACGTGCGTGTTACTTGCCCCAAAAGTGCTTGATGTTCCCAAAATTTCACCTCACTTATTAAATATGTTATAATACTAAATACAAAAACAAATAAATGGAGCAGCAGTTTATGAATATAGGTGTAAAAAGAAAAACGGTTAAAGTTTTTAATTATAATTCGGAGTGGAAAAATGAATATTTAAAAGAGAAAAACACTTTGAAAGATGCTTTAAAAAACTATGACGTTGATATAGAGCATGTTGGTAGCACGTCTATTGTAGGCTGCAAAGCTAAACCTATTATTGATATAGCCATAGGAATTCCAAAGCTTGAATATGGGAAAGCATTGATCCCAATTTTGCAAAAAATGGGATATCATTATGATGGTAGAAACGATTTCGGTGTACGGTATTTCCTTAAAAAATGTGAAAACGATATCGAAACTTACTTTATACATATAGAAGATAAAAACAGTAGAATATGGCAAAACCATATACTGTTCAGAGACTACATGAACCTTAATTCCGACGAAGTTATAAAGTATTCAGACTTAAAAGAAAACTTGGCTCAAAAATTTTGTGATGATAGAAAAAGTTATACAAAAGCTAAAGAAACTTATATTGAAAAAATTATTGATAAAGCTTTTAAAAAATTTGATGTAAAGCCCAAAGGTGAAAATTACATTATGTGAACATAAGCTATTTTATTTTTTTAAAAGATAAATTTCCGCTTGAACGAGGATAAAAAGCAAAATTTCCTAACTGCAAAGAGTTAAGAAATTCCCCGTCTGTAATATAAAGTTTGTTATCGGTCATATATGCAACTTCGATTCCGTTTTGTAAAAAAGAAATTTTATCATCACTTATTTTTAGCATAAGATTGTTATTAACTTCACCAAGAATTATATCTCCGTCAACAAATCGAATATAACGGATTATGTTATTAAACTGTTCCGCAGAATTTGCGTCTAAATTATTTATGAGTTCCGTTAAATTGCTAAACTGGTAAGTAAAATCTTCACTCGTTTGTATAAATTGAGTTGTGACATTACTTTTGTATGTTTCAAAGTCTGTAATTTTCGTGTAAAGCTCGGAAACTTGCGACATTATAGCTGAAGCATTTTGCTCAAAAGCTGAACTGTTTTCGATTGTTTCGTTAGCTATGTCTGTAATGCTACCGCTATTTATATATCCACGCTCAACTCTGTCAACACGGGTGATAATATTATCCGTGTTTTTCTTGTTTTCCAAGACTTTATCCGTAAAAGTTAAAGACGATTTATTAATTTCAATTGTAGTTCCTTGCGGATTTTTCATATCAATAGATATTTTTTGCAAAAGATATAAATCATCAATTCCATGTGGACTACTATAACAACGGATATATTGCCCAATTGTAAAAGCACCAATCTGTTCATTTGTAAGCTTTAAATCAATGGCTTTTATTGTGATTTCATTTTTGAATTTTACGCTGTCAGCAAGATGTGAGAGGGCCTTGGATTGCAAATTTTCTGCAACTTTAACATCTTCCCATTTAACCACTTCATAAATAGCTCCGTAAGTTTTCGCAAGTGTAGTGTTTAAAATATGGTCGTCAGTTTTTATAATTCCTTCAGATAAAGTTCCGTCCGGCAGACTTTCAATTGTTAAATATTCATCAGTTTGGTTTCCGTCAGAATCTTCAATCCTTGCTCCAAGTGGGATAATTCCGGTTTTTATGTCTGCTCCGCTGATTTCTTCTGTCAAATCAAGAATATTAGAACCAAATTCTATCTTTTGTGTGCAAACGAACTTATTTCCTGTTTTCGTGCCGTCAGATGTAAAATCTTCAAGATAATCAAGATAGTTAATGCCATTTTCATCACGGATAATTAAATAACCTCCATAATTTTTAAGAAGCCTTGAGTTTATAACTTCCCAAGAACTTAAATATTCAATGCTTGAACGTGCAAGGTAATTATTCGGGTCGGTAACAGTTATATTCCCAAGCTGTATTTTTTGAAAATCTTTAGCTTGTGAATTGTGGCAAGTCAAAACCCAATTTAAAAAGTATTCTATTACGTTGTCGCTTTCATAATCTAAACTTGAAAACCGGTCATCATTCGGAAAATCAAAAGGTCTAATAACGGAATCCAGTAAAAAGGCGAGGATTCCCTCGCAAGTTATTTTCTTTTCATTATGGAATCCCAGCTCCGAATTAATCACTCGTCCTTTAAAAATTAAATTGCTATCTCGATAAGCTCTGATTAATGAGCTCAATTTTGATATGTTATTAAAATATGGGTGGTTTTGATAAATAGTAAAAGTCAGCTCATTTGCGGTGTTTAATTCTTGCTTTAAAATAGGATTTTCAAGTTGGAATTCATTTAACTGCGAATCGTATAAAATGTAGTCATCGCAAAATATTTTATACTGCATTAAATTTCACCTCCTAATTTTTACACAAAAAATGCACCCGAAGGTGCAATAACCATTAATGTAGTAACCACTGATAATCTTGCCTACAATCAACTACAAATTCAACATAAACTGTGTCATCTTTAATTTGATAAATAAGTAAATATCTGGATGAAACAAGCATTTTATGATATTTATTTGGAGTTATATATTCATCATTTATAAACCCGTATCTTGTTGGCATAGTGGTTAATGAACGAATACTTTTTATTAACTCTTCTTTTAACTTTTTCGCAGCATTCATATTAATGTTCGCCAAAAAGGCTATATGACTTCCCATTTCCTCTTTTGCTCTGTTTGAAACTATTATTTTATACTGCTGCACTTTTATCACGTCCGACATCATTAATTATTTCATCTAAATAAATTTCCAAATCATCGACATCACATCCCGTATTTCCAGACAATCTGTCTTCATTCACAGCTATAAGTTCCTCACGTAATTTGAGCATCTTTTCTCGCTTTGTGAAAGACGCAATATCCATAACAATCAAATCTCCCTCACCATTTTTGGTAAGATAAATCGGTTCTCCAGTTGCTTTGCAAAGTGCAGAAATTTCATTGTAATTCTGACGTATGTTTGCAGATGGTTTAATAAGCATATTCAACACCTCGTTGTAATATTTTAATTACATTATACTCTTTTGCTGCTATCAAGTCAACATATATCTCTAAATTTCCCCCTCCTGAAAATTAAGAATAGCATTACCACTCGAATTTAGAGTATTTGCACCACTTGTAAGCTTTATTGCTCGTAGATGTGTTCCGGCACTATAAACTTTTGTATTTATCGTGATTTCCGATTCATTTATCAAATCCGCATATACCGTCATTCTTGAATTTTGCACCGTGTTCGTGCCTTCGACTAAATTATAATTTGTTATGTTATTTTTATACTTAAAGGGTTCGCAATCACAAGAAATAACGATTTTACCAAGTCTTTGGCTCGAATTATATTCATCAATCTGACACCTACCAACATAATAAAAATTGGGGTCGGACCATGTTTTAATCTTCATTTTCTGTCCGTGCAAAAAAGAAGAAATATTTATCATTTTAGTTTGCCAATCAGTTATTTTGTCAATGCTCTCAAAAGTGAATTTTAGCGTTCTGTTTTCATACTTCATTTCACCGAAACATTCCGATAAGTCAAGACTTCCGTCCATGCCCTCAATGCTTACGCTGTAAGTTTTAGGCGAGGGGAGTCCGATATTTTGTTCCGTCAAGATAATACCGAAATCAGTATAGCTATGTTTTGAGATATTTGTATTTGTTGAAATAAAAGTAACTCCGTTTAAATTGCTCATCGTCCTCGCTCTTGCTAATTTGAATTTTTGCAAGCTCTTGGTTTATGGGTGGCGTTAATTCTCCAACCAAAACACCCGTATCAAGACAAATCTGTCTGCTTTTAAGGCCGGGGATATAATATTCGAGAAGTGACAAGATTGAAGCGAGTTTCCCAAGTATTCTGCTATTGCTTACTTCCGAGGCGGTTTTAATATTGCTAATAGAATTATTCGAACTTGGCAACATGTTTAAGTCCGTATCAAAATCGGGTACAATTGCTTCCTGCATATCTTTTTTAACACCGTTTATAGCATTTACAAAACCTTCTCCAATGCCTAACGCCATGTTTTTTCCGACCTCTTGTTCAAATACCGTTGAGGGCGAATGTATTCCGAGTGCAGATTTCATGCCGTCCAATATGCCTCTTGCGAATTCCCTGACTTTGCTTGTTATCCACCCAATTGAGTTTGAAATACCACTCCAAATTCCCGAAACAATATTTTTGCCAATTCCCCACATCTGACCTGGAATTTCTCTTACTTTATTCACAATTGCATTAAATAAACCTGAGGCAGCCTGATAACCTTTTGAAACCATATCAGAACCCCAAGAAACAACTTTTTGAATAGTTTGTGAAAACCAGTTTCCAATTTGACCGGGAAGATTTTTTATTACATTTATCACACTATTTAAAAATTCACTTGCTTTGGTTTTTGCCGTATTTACTGCATTTGTGAAAAATTCGTTAATTTTGTTCATAGTATTTTGAAGCCATTCTCCAATTTTGCCCGGGAGTTCTTTCACATAATTTATAATGTTGGTTATAAATTCGGAGGTTTTCGTAACGCCTAAATTTATTATGTTCCCGAAAAATTCTCCGATTTTAGAGATTGTTTCCGATAGCCATCCCAAAATTTTACCGGGTAATTCTGAAAAATAAGTTATAACCTGGGATATAAATTCGGGGACTGTAACTGTTGCAAAATTCCATAAATCAAGGCCAAACTTAATTATATATCCGATAGCTTCACCTATGACAAATCCCAAATTATACGGAAGCTCTTTAAACCATTCTAATACGCTCTCAATCCACGCTGGAATTGTTTCGGTGAAAAATGAAACAATCGAATTCCAACCATTTACAAAAATTTCTTTTATTGAATTCATGGTGTTTTCTGTAAATGAGCCAATCTCGTCACCGATATTTCTAAACCACTCAAGCATGGGCTCAAAAGCTGATACGATATTGTCCCAAATAGAACTCAACCAAGCGGAAATTTGAGGCCAAAAGTCAGACAGGGTTTTAATTAGTGCCACAGGCCAAACAGTAATCCAAAGTAAGATGTCTTGCCAATGCTCGTCCAAAAAGTCGGTTACTTTACTCCAAATATCGCTACACCAAGAAACAATCCCGTCCCATAAATCACTAAAAAATTTTGAAATTTGTGGCCAAAAGGCAACGATAAGTCCCGCAAGGGCTATTCCCAAAGCGACTGGACAAGCGGCAATTGCAGTTCCCACTACTGCCATAACTGCCGATATAGCTGCGGAAATTGGTGGCCCTAAAGCTATAATTGCGCCAACAATAACCAATCCCCAGCCCGCAATTTGAGCCGCAAAAGGTTCTATTGCTGCCCACAGACCTTCTCCGATTGCGCTTATTATCTGCCCGCCAAGCTCTAAAAACGCAGGTATTTGATTAGATATTTCCGTAATTAAAATTTTTACGGTTTCTTTGAAGTTGGCTATTTCATCAGATAAATCATCATCGCCCGAAATAATAGATTCAACAAGTTTTCCGAACGAATCTCCGACATCATAAGCTTTGTTTCCTATTTCACTAAGCATTGGTGCAAAAGAAAGTTTTATTTCATTTGCAACTTCTCCAATTCTTGTCTGCGTATCTTCCAAGGCCGCAGAAAGCTGCGCCATTTTGCCTGCGTCTGTTTGTCCTAAAGCCTCATTCATTCCCCCGATTGATGAGGTTACAACTTCTGTCAGAACAGCACATCTTTCTTCTTCGGTGCCATACTTTAAGATTTTTTCTTGTGCCTCATCAAATTTATATCCATATCTTGAAAGAGCTCCTGTTTGTCCGTCCATAACTTTTCCGAGCATGGTAGCGATATTTGCAGCTGATTCTTGCGAGGCATTTATTCCGTATTGCTGAGCTATCATATCATTCATAACGGGGATTAATTTTTCGAGAGTTTCCTTTTTAGTTAGATAAGTGGAAAGCTCCTGAGCACCGCCGAGCTGGGCTGTTTTAGACACAACTCCGAGTTTTTCTTGGCTTGAGATTAATGCTTCTATACTTTCAGCGTCTTCAAGTCGTGCGTCCATGGTGTTTTGCATAACTTGCAAAAGTTTCTGTCTGTTTTCTGTTTCTGCATTTGATAGCTCTATCCCCGTATTTACATAAGAAATGACGGCTTCTTTAATTTTTTTAAAGCCGTCAATAATTTTTTCTATTCCTGTTTTTATTAAATCTGCGGATAGGTTCGCTTTTAAAACTTCGCCGAAAATATTTGTTTGTTTTGCGGTATCGTTCATTTCATTTCCGAGTTCATCGGTTGCTTTTTCGGCCTCGTTTAATTTGTCTTTGTTTTCTTTTATATCGCCGTTTAAATTTTTTATTTGGCCTGCAAGTTCTTTGGCCTCGGTAGAATTTTTACCTTGTTCTAAAACTACATTCTTATATTCTGTTTGTAATGATTTTAGCTCATTTTCCTGTTCAGAAATTTTAGCCGTTAGTTTCTCAAGGGGCGACCCACATTTAGTCATTTCAGAATTTACATCACTTAAATTTTTCTCCATTTTTGTAAGTTCAGTTTCTGCTTTGTTAAGTGATGTTCTCCAATTATTTGTTCGTTTATCGTTTTCGCCGTATTTTTCGCTTGCTTCCTCAAGTGCTCCCTTTAAAGTTGCAATTTTTTCTTTTTGATTTTTAATTTGTTCATTTAAAACTTTACTTTGCGAAGACAGAGAAGAAACAGAATTATTGTTTTTTCCGAATTCCGCTGTTACTTTTCCCATTTCCGAAGCTAAAACTTTTAAGTCTGAATTTATCTGCGATATTGCTTTTCTATATTCCTTTTCGCCCTCGAGCTTTATTGTTCCTCCGAATGTGTTTGAACTTGACATTTTCATCACCCCCAAAAAATATAAACAAAAAAAGCACTTCATTTCTGAAATGCTTACACACATTTTTATTTACTTAAAGTTTCTTTCCAATTATCAGGAAATCCTATATCCATAAATCTTATATATTTAGAATATTCTTCAAGCAAAGATTCCAAGGATATAAGAAAATTATTATTCCAAGAATTATCATTTATGTGTAAAAACTTTAACACTAATAACTGTCCAAAAAGTCTGGAATTTGTTTCCAAATTAGAATTTTTAGGTAATTTAGGATAATTAGAAAATTTCAAAAAATATAGTCTGGAATAGTGAGCACATTTATTTCTTAAAACTGTTAGACATTTAAGCCAACTTTCCAAGAGTTTTAGCTTTGTTGAATATAAATTTTTTGCAATTACTTTCTTATCTGATGTTTTCATATTACCATAAAATCTCGACAAAGTACCGATTGAAAAAAACGAAACGAGTACCCAAATAGGAATCTGTCCATTATATTTCTCATTATGATGTACAATTACAGCATTTTTATTATTTCTTTTTATGCACTCATATTTAATTCTTGTCAAAAATTCTTGATGGTCATGAAATTCACTGAAATTTCCTTTATTTTTGTAACCCAGTGCTCCATATTTTTCAGCATGATAATACGCAAGCTGTGTTCTTAGATACAGCTCAATTTCCTCAATAACAGAAAATATTAGACTTCTTATCTTTTTATCGAATTCATAAATTTTATAAATCCTTTTGAACTCTATACCTTTTTGAATAGTATGATCTGAATTCCTAAAAGGCAAAAAATAAGCAGAAATATCATAATAGTTAACTCTTTTAAGAAAATTTAAACACTCTTCTCGATCAGATACTTTAAACCCTTTGTTTTCTATAAATTCCAGCTGCTCATCAAATGTAGCAAACTTTTTTGTAATATTCAATATAAATCCTCTTTTTACAAAAAAATGTCTCCCTCTGGGGCACATCACACACTTTAAAAATGTGGAGAGGTGTAGGGAGCCCTATTAATATCATTATACACTCAGTGCGTATAATTTGTCAAACAATTTTTTATATTTTCTAAAAGCATTCTACTACATTGTAAACCGATTGTATATTTATGTCAAATTGCACTAATTAGTCAACCATTCATCACTACTTTGATGAGTGGTTTTTTCTTCTTTAAAAAGGGCTTGTTTCATAAAAAAATTGTGGTAGCACTTAAAGTGTTCATATAGTAAAGTCCATTTTTTAAATGTGAAATGCCCAACTTCCTTTTCTGTGAAGCCAAGCATTTTTGTTCCGACAAATAATATCCACGAAAAATCGATTATACTGCCTGATTCTTCGTGGCTTTTACGTTTTTTGAATTTTCTTTAGTCTTTACGCTTTCACTTACCATTTTATTTATGGTTTTAGCGACTTTTTGAAATCCTATTTCGGTTATAATTCGCCCCGCTTTAGCTGAGGTTATTGGAGCTCTTTTTTCGTCTGATTTTTCATTTTCAATGTCAATTCCTTCGTTGATTGCTTCGGTAATAAAGAATTTTAAAGCTTTAATGTTTGGCTCTTTTTGGTTTCTGATAAGCTCCGACCACTCCGAAAGCGTTCCATATTCCTCTTGAAGTGCCTCCATTACGTTGAGCGTAAATGCGAGCGGAAATTTCTCCGAATCGGTTTCAAGATAAGTGATTTTATCAATCATAAATTTACCTCCAATTAACTTGAAATAGTAACTTTGGCAACATTAGTGACCACGCTCGGTGCGCTTGCATGGCTTAAAACACAGTAATAATATTTTGGACTATTTGCAGCTGTTAAAGTGGTAGGAATTGTAAAGCTTGAGGTATTTGCTCCGCTTATTTCCGTACCACCTAAATTGGAGTAAATGCTGTTTTCATACCATTGGTAATTGATTGTTCCCGAAGATGCCGAAGCAGTTACCGACAAGCTTCCCGAAACAGCGCCTTCTGTCACGCTTGCATCTTGGGGTTGTGTTGTAATTTGGAGCGTGGCTGTACTTTGGGTAAACATAGCATTTAATGCCGAAACAGCCGCCGATTCTGACGCATAAATTCCGTGTTTTTCCCAATCGCCATTATCATTTTCAAAAATTGTGGCTTCCACAGACGGAGTTGTAAATTCTAAATTATCGCCTTTTGTCTTGGCGTCTGCCATAAACGGCTTAAACTTAACTTTCGGGAAAAACTCTACCTTGTATTTTTTAACTCCGCTAACAATCTTCGGTATAATATGGCCAAAGCCCACATATATCGGTGTATCTTCCGTGTTTGATGTTACGATTCCCGTGCCTGCATCTGTTGTTTTGCCGAGAAGTTCCGCAAATACTGTGTCATCGTCATCATCTATTCCGGCGGTTAAAGTGCCACTTTTAAATAGAGAAACTTGTTCTCGAAGTGCGTCATCGGCATAAAGCGAAGCCTCTGACAAATCAAGTGTTACTTTGCATTCAATCGCTCCCGCAAGTGTTTTTATAGTTCCATAAGTTGCTCCGTCTGAATTAAGTTTTGCATATTTAAAACTTTTTAAGCCTATTCCAGCCATAATAAAAAATCCTCCTTAAATTTACGAATAACAAAAATTTACAGGAACGTGATAATAGCCCGTGTCTTGCTCATAAGTTTCGGGGCCGTTATCTGTCCATGTAAATCCGTTTTCTTTTAATTTTGTTTTTATTTCTTCCAAAATATTTTTAAAATTGCCTTTTGAATAAATGTCAATTGTGCCAAAAGCTATCTCGGCATGATTTTCATCGTCATAAAAATTTTCGGGTTTATCAAACCAAGTGTAATATGTGAGGTAAATATCTGAGTTGCCCGTATAGTTCAAAAATGAAATTGGGATTACTTTTCCGCCGACTATAAAATTTGAAAATGCGGTTTCTATAATTGGATTTATATTAATTTATATCACTTCACTTTCTCATTAAAAACTCTTTCCATTGAAGATCTAATACTGCCTTCGGCTCCTTTAATAGCGGGTCTGACAAAAGGCTGAGCGCTTTGATGTTTGGTACCGTATTCAATCCAAATTGCTTTGTACCAGTTTTGCATTCCGTTTTTGTCTTTTCCGTAGAATTTAACTCTACCAACGGCATCTCCACTTCGGTTAATAACAGGCTTAGAACATTTTACAGAGCTCGCCATACTGCCTGTTTTTCTGTGTCTTGAGGCTGCACTCTTGATTGAACTTTGCATTACTTTTTGACCTGCTTTAATCATTTCAATTGTAAGATTTTCATCATTTAAACCTTTGGGAATTATTGAATTTATATCCATAGAAAAGCTAAGCTCCGCCATTATTTAACCACCAGCTCCGTGATTATTTCGGTATATTTTTTGTTATAGTTGTAGTCATTAACATACGTTATGTTATATGAGTTACCTTTAAATTTAATTACCATATCTTTTGTGATTTCTGCTTTTGGTGTGCGTATCAAAAACCTTGTTTTAACTTCCGAAAAATCCGAGTTTGACCGCAAAAGCTCTGTTCCTCTGATATTTGTTACTTGCGCCCAAGTGTTTAAAACCGTGATTTCTGTCTTGGCTTCAAAGCCGTCAGAATCTTTTGTGATTTCGTATCTTATTACTTGTATCTTCTTATTAAAAACTCCGGCATTAATTTGCATTTTTACCACCTCACAAAAGATTTACCGAGTGCATATTTAAAATGTGTTCCACCACCTGATTTAAGTTGTTTTTATCTACGTAGTAACTTCTGTTATCGTACATATCTTGAACCAAAACATAAACTGCAATTACGAAAGTTTCATGACCATCAATTTCTTCCGCATTAAGCCCAGTATATTCTGAAATAAAAGCTTTGGCAGAACTTAAAAAAGTGCTAAGCTCCGCCATTTCTGCTTCCGTTAAACTTTCAAAATCAAGTTTTAAATAATCAGATAAATTTTTTATTGTTATTTCGCTTACAATCATGTTTGGTCATCTTCCATAAGCCCCGACGACTTTAATTTTGAAAGTAAAGAATTAAAATCTGTTTTTAAATCTGCAATTGTAGTAGCTGTGCTGTCAATCTGATTTTCGGCTTTTGGAAGCCCTGTTACTGACGCACCTTCTTTAATTTCAAGTGTTCCGCCGATTACCGTTGTTTCTCCGCCTTGTTCGGTGTAGTTTTTTATGTTATATGACATTAAAATTCACTTCCTATTTAAATACTTGCGGCCATTTTAAGCCCGGCAATCATTTGATTGTTTTGGATTTTAGAATCACACTCAGCCCAGCCTACAATCCCTACTGCGTTCTTATCAATATACTTTTCGCGCATTAACTGAATTTCTAAGTCTTGGGAAATCTTCATTGCCATACCCGAAAAATCGCCATACAAAACAGGAATGTTGTTTGCGGTCGTAGCTGTGGGCATATTTTCAGAAATATAAACGGGTTTTCCTAAAAACTCCCAATCAAAACCGCCTGTTAAGCCTTTTCCGTAAGCCATGTAATAATTTCCGTTTCCGTCTTTTAACTTTCGAATCTCTGTAAATACAGCTTTGTTCATTATCCAAATTGCATTTTTTTGGTACTGCTGAGGAACTGCGAGTTGTAAATCTATAAGCTTGTCAATCTTGGCTGCATTCGCGGATGTGTATGTGGTGTTTCCCGTGACAACTAAATTTGTTGTAGATACCGCTCCTGTCATGTGATTGTTTGCCGAGCCTGTTCCGACAAGTAATTCTTTTTCCCAAAATTCAGCAAAAGCCTGAGCGATTTTGTTTGTCAAAAAGTTAGTAATATCAATATCCGTGTTATTTAAAAGTTTTCGGCTGATAACGGATAAAGCACCATGCGAATACCCTTTAAGCTCGACGGATTTAAACTTTCCTTGACCTGCAACCAAAGAAGTAAATTCATCGCCTTGATATGCTACATTTACATTTCCGGTCGGACTTGTTGCGTCTGAATCCACATCATAAACAGGAATTTCAAGCGTACCTTTTGTATTAAATTTTTCAACCTTTTCATAAATGGGAGAAAGCTCTTTAACTTTCTCAATTATTTTCTTGGCAATAGTTGTCGGCACGATTGCTCCGTTACTTCCATAAGACATTCCGGGGCTGTTTGCTCTTTTTTCTTCACCTGTAACAATAAAGTCTACAAACGCACGTTCTTCTTTTTCTGTGCTTTCGGTTTCTTTTTGTGATTTTTCTTCACCTACTTCTTTTTTATTTTCTTCCATTTTCATTTTTCTTGATTCATCTTCGGCTTTAATTGTTGCGTCAATTTCATCAATAAGCTTTTTAAGTTCATTAAACTTTGCAATTTCTTCTTCGCTTAGTGCTCGTTTTTGGAGTTTTGCCGTGTCTAAAATTTTTTGCATTTTTTCTTGGTTTTCTGAGCGTTGCTCTGATAAATATTTTAAATTCATTTTGTTTTACCTCTTTCTTTAATTGCGGGCGAACTGCCCGACGTTTTCTTGTTTTAAAGTGCGCAAATTGAATCCGGCGTTACGCCGGCTCCTTTAATTTTATTTAAAATTTTTTCATATGCTGAGTAATCTACTTGTTTTTGATAATTTAAAATTTTTGCTTTAAATTCTTCACCTCTATATTCAATTTTTGAATTTTTATCCGCCCGAGTTTCAATTGATGTTCCGAAATAGCAGGGGACTTTTCTGTCGTCAATAATTGAAACTTCAAAAAGATTCATTTCATCAACAAATCGTCTTTTAAGATTTTCACTTGCTTGTTCTTCGTGCTCCTTAACCGCTTCAAATCCAAAACTCCAACCTCTCAATTTGTTTTCCTTTGCTTTTTTAATCACCTCGCTATCCGTAATTTTGCAAATTGCCCGAAGCCCAATATTATCTTCGAATAATTCAATATTTCCTTCTTTTGTACTTCCAAGTTTGCGACTTGGTTCGTGGTTTAAAAGGCATAAAATATCGTCACTTTTTTCAACTGCTCGCTGAAAAGTTTTAGGGCATATCTGCTCAACAAATTTTTCTCCGTTTTCGTCAAGCATAGGTTTTGAATCTCTTGCAACGGCATTGACATATCCGTCAAGTAAAACGCTGTCATTTCTGATTTCTATTCTCAAAATTTTCACCTCCAGTATCTGAAATATTTGTTACCTTGTTTGTGTTCGGGGTGTAGACTTCTTTTGTTTGCGGATTGAACAGAACATCTTGTAAGCCTAATTTGATAAAGTTTAATCCCAACGGCTCTAAATCTTCCATATATCTGCATTCATCAATTTGCATTAAATTTGCGTCAAGTGCCGTTTTATACGCTTCAAAACGTGTCTTTATATCTCCTTTAGTAATTTCTTTTGTATCGAATGCAAAATATAAGGACTTCTTCTCTTTTTCAAGAAGTAAGTCCCTATTTAAAGCACATTCAATTGTAGTAAGTATCGGCATTACCGCTATTTTTATAAACGTTTCCCAGTTCCAATCTGTCGGTACGCCGAAAATATCTAAGATAGAATTGTTTATTGAATTTTTATTTTCGTTAAGCTGCATTTCGGTTGATGTGTTGCTGGCTTCCTTAAAATCAAGATTATCATTAAGAACTATCACATTGTTTTCAGTATTGCAATAGAGATCACGCCACGCCCGTTTTAAGCTGTCCATTGCTTCCTTTGTGATTTTCTTTTCGGATTTTATAAATCCTTTTTTACTTCCACCGGTAGAAACAAGATTCTGTTCAAATTTGAGCGTTAAATATGCTACTTTCAAAATCTCTTGATTTTCTTCGATAATTCCAACGCCTTGAGCTCCTGTTTTTGTGTTTCTTAATATTTTTAGAAATTCAAAGGGTTTGTAACTTTGCCCTCGAACTAAAATATTATAATCTTTAAAAATTGGGTCAAAATTTCCGGTGATACAAACATTTTCATTGCTTACATAATTAAGCGATTTTATTGTGTTTCTTCGCTTATTGATATACGCATAAGCACTCCCAAAAAGAAGATAATCTCGAACCAAAGCTTTTTTAAAATCCGCTCCGTCGAGTGTGTCTTTTGTATCAAGATTAAACAAATCACACCTTGAATCTTCTATTTCAACTGTTTTTCTTTTTCCATTTAAAAATTCTTCTTTGTAAAGTTTTATCGGAATCATAGAAACCGTATTGGCAATTAGATTCACACATCTTGAAACAGAGGGAATATTCATTGCTTCACGCTCTGAAATTGTATCTTCATTTAAAAAGCCTTTTAAAACAAGTTCTTCGCTTTGTCTTATTTCTGATTTTTCATTTTTGTTTTTACCTCTAAAATTAAAAAACTTCACTTTTTACCTCCCCTAAATTCCAGTTAGTATTGTACTGCCCAGCCACTATCGTCAAAAATTATGTCTTGCTGCAAGAGGTAAACTGCGTTAATTAATGCAACTACCATGTCAACCTTGCCGCAAGATTTTTTCTTCGTAACATATCGGTTCATATTTGTATCATAAGTACATCTTGCATTTTCAAAGTTTATTTCAAGCAAGGTGTTTTTTTCATACTCAAATTCACCATTTGTTATTTTCTCAGACAAAAGCTTTGTCGGTGGGTGAAGTGTATCGCTGTGTTGCCTTATTTCTACCGTGTTATATTTTCGGTTCCATTTTTGAGCCGAACTTATGGCGTTGTATCTATCAAAGCCAATTGCTTTAATTTTGACGTTGTATTTTTCTTCAACATTAAAAACAAAATCTTCAACAATTCCATAATCAATGGTTTTATTCCCGCAAGCTATACACTTTAGAGCTTTTATAAATCTTTTGTAATCAAGCCTTTCAAATTTACTCTTTTCTTCAATTCTTCCTTCCGGTACAAAACAAATCACATCGGCAAGTATTTTTCCGTTTTCTTCACTTGCAATCGCAACTGCTGTATTATCGTTGCTCATTGATAAGTCAACGCCGATATATACTTCACGGCCGCTCCAATCAATTTTGTTTACTCTACAATTTTGAAGGTCCTTTATATCAATAAAGCTTTCGGTGCCTGAGCCTTGATAAATAATATTGCAATGCTTTGTCAAGAAGTTTTCTCTTGCGGATCCCACCGAAATTGCTCTTGCTCTTTTCTTAATCAAATCTTCCCAAATTTCAGAAATTTCAAGAGCTACGGGGTTCGCGTGCTTTAAAATCATATCATCATGTGCCCAGTTTTCCGTATTGTCGGGCTCATATAAAAGTGAAAAAACGGTTTCGTCTTTTTGAACTCTGTCTAAAACTCTTTTTGCATAATTCACTTCATCTTCAAAAGGATTATTCGCTGTCGGATATTTCGTTGAAACAATACAGCCAAGCTTATTTAAAATATTAAGCTGTCCGGACCTCATAGCCTCAATTGCATAGGAATTTGGAAGTGCTCCAACTTCATCGGCAAGAAACACATTCGGGAGTTTCCCGTCCATTCTTGAATTTGAATAGTTAAGCGGAATATATTTATTTTCATTCGGCAAAAATTCGATATAGTCCCTGAGTATTTTAAATCTATATCGATTTTTATTTTGATAAATAAAAGGACTTGATTTAAGTATTTCTTCAATTGCTGTTTTGACTTCTCTTGAAAGTGCCCCGTCGGGTGCAACCGAATAAAATTTACTGAATTTTGGCTCTAATAAAAAAAGAAGTACAAAAATTGTTGCAATAGTGAAAGTTTTAAAGTTTTTTCTTCCGACTTCAAGTATCACGGTTTCATATCTTCTTTTATTTGGATTTTTTCGGTAAACAATACAGAGGGCGGAAGCATATAAAAGCCATTGATATCCACACGAACATTCAAAAATACTTTTTCCGGCTTTAAGTCCTCTCGGCATAATCAAAAGCTTCAATATGTTTTCTATTTTCCCAAATTTTGAAATATCGAAAAAATATTTTTCTGATTTATCTTCGTAAATGTCTATAAAGTTTTGACACGTCTTTATGACGTATCGAGGCGCAGGAATTTCATCGTATACAACTCCTTTTGCATATTGGTACGCTTTATTATTTATAAATTCTTCAATCTATTTTCACGCTCCTTCCGCTTAGTATTTCGAGTAGTGGGTCCGGCTCATCATCGCTTTGGCGATCCCTTAGTGTTGTAATTATTTTCATTAAAGTTACAACTGTTTTGTTTGTGCTGTCGGTTGTTCGGTTATAGTCAGAAATAGCAGGGTGGGAATATACATTTTTCCGCCCTTTGACATATTCTTTTGTAACTAAAGTTCCTTCTTCTCGGATTGTTTTTTCAGGGTCATTCAAAATCCCGATTTGAACCTGATACCTTTTGAAAGTCGTAAGAAAAAAGAAATTCTGTTCTACGCCGTGTTTCTCGGCAATTTCAAGAATTTCTTTGGCTTGTTTATTTAAATCTATTTTTGACAATCTCTCACCTCGTGTTTTTAAATATTTGCAAATAAATTTGCTCTGCAAGTTTTTTCATCATTATCGGTGGAACACTCATTCCGCAAACATACTGCACGTTTTGACCGCAAAAATTGTAATCTTGAGGAAACGTTTGAATCGTAATTATATCTTTGTTACTTATTTTTGCCGGAAAATCAAACCTCAAAATTTTTCCTTTCGATACAATAGTTCTGCAAACCATATTATCTTTGATGTATTTCTCATTAAATCTCTTGTTTTTACCCGTTTCTCTAAGTATCACATCTCTTAGTGATGTGTCGGATGATTTTTTTAGATGCCAATATTTATATTCATCAGTACCTTTATGAAGCAGTTTAAAACTTGTATCTTTAAATTCACCATAAGTAATTGGCTTTTCATTAAAATTAAGAACTACTTTCGGAATCTTTAAATCTTTTCTTCTTGCAATAAAAAAGGTTCGTTCTCTCCTTTGCGGAACTCCCATTTTTGCGCTGTTTAAAAGAAAAATTTGAACATCATATCCGGCTTTGTCAAAGCGTTTAAGAATTTCATTTACATATCCTCTGGCTTTTTTACATATCAAGCCTTTCACATTTTCGGCAACAATAACTTTTGGCTTGAGTTTTTTCGCCAAATCAATAAAGTAAAAAAACAAATCATCAAGACGCTGTTTTTTCTGTCCTTCTCTGAATGTTTTTTCAATTCCCCAACCTTTTTCTCTTTTTCCTGCCATAGAAAACACGGAACATGGAGGGCTTCCGTCTAAAATATCAAGATTATAAAGCTCATCGGGTAAACCCCGATTTATCAAATCACGAATATCAGTATTGAAATTATATTTCGGATGATGATTCTTTACATACACGTTATTTATTTTCGGGTCGATTTCATTGCAACCTATAACGTCAAAGCCTGCGAGTTTATATCCCATTGTCGAGCCTCCGCCACACGCAAAACAGGAAAAAACTTTTAAACCGTTTTTCTTTATTCTCTTTAAATCTTCCAATTTCCAAATATATTCTTTATTCATCGTTCCACCTAAAACCACATCTGGGACATTCCAAATCAAACTGTTCATCATTAAATTCATTTGTATCGAGTTCTTTATTCTCAGAGATTCTTTGATTCTCTTTTTCAAAATCAATTTCAAATCCAAAATCAGACATATCGAAATCATTAATGCTGTCAAGTTCCAAACTTAGCATATTGAAGTCAAATCCGGTATTCATTGTAAGTTTATTATGAGCTAAAATATATGCTTTTTTCTGTTGTTCGTTTAAGTGTGTTAGTCTGATGATTTCAATTTCTTTAAATCTGAGCTCTTTTAGTGCCTGATATCTTCCGTGACCTTCGATTATTACGTTATTTTCGTCAATTGCAATCGGGTCATTGTTTCCGAATTCCTGTATTGATTTTTTTATTTGCTCTATTTGTTCTGGTGGGTGGAGTTTGGCATTGTTTTCATAGGGTTTAATTTTATCTATGCTTATTTTTTCTATCTTCATTTTGTCTTCCTTTCCAAAAAACTCACGTTTATTAAATTCGGTGTAAATTTATGGGGGCCGTCGGTGTTTGGCGTTTTTATCTGAAAATATTTTAGATAGTGGGGGGATTATTTATTTTTGGTTCTGCTCAATAATTATATTTTTCACTTCTTCATATGGGATTTTTCCTTTGTCACACAATGAGTGGTGCATAGAGCAAAGCGTTATTAAATTACTTTCATCAAGTTTCAAATCCTTGTTTGAGTTAATCGGTATTGCATGGTGCACTTGCAAATTTTCATGATTATATTTTCTCTTCGTGTTGTATAGCTCCCTAACACAAACCTGACAAAGATAATTATCACGCTCCTTAATATGCTTTCTTTTCTTTTGCCATTTAGGACTATTTCTGAATCGGGTGGTATCGTCTATCTTTTTTCTTCTGACAGGCTTCTTGCTGCACCTGTAATTTTCATCGTGTACTTTGCCACAATATTTGCATGACTTTTGAATTCTAAAACCTCCTTTTCTATCATTTTAATTAATATGATGTTTGAACCCAACGCTTTTCGTGCGTTGCCCCACGCCCGTTGCGGTTTGCTTCATCTGTGGAGATTTAAGATCCCCCATCAGAACATAAAAAAACACCCGATGATTGACTCGGATGTCGTAGGTTAAAATAACATTTATGTATAGCTAAGGTTATATGTTCTGCAATTATCTAACGAGGTCTGTAATCCGTGTTTAATTTCTCTTCCAACTTCCACTTTACGTGCATCCCTTGCTATATTTTCACGATAAAATGTCAAACTATCACATAAGTGATTGTGTGTTTCTCTAAACCTAGGAATATATTCAACCATGGTTTTCCAAGCACAAACACGTGGTAAATGCTCTATAGCACCTATATTGCGATCTAGATGAATACCTTGTTGGGAAATAAGGCGAATAGTTTCATTACGATTATCAATAAGTCCATTCATTCTGATCCATAACGCGTTTTTGGATTTAGCATCGGGCTCGATTTCAGGTAAATTGAGATTTTCCGGCCATGGTCTCATTGGTCTAGGTACTCCTGTTAGATTAATTAAGTACCTGTATATAGAACTATCTAAGATTAAGCTAGCAAAAGTTAAACTTTTATACTGAGCAGCGGGTAAAGAACCTCTATTACTTTGTATCTGAATTTGGTACTGATTATTTCCCTGATGAACTACATCTGCTCTTGCGGGATTAGTATCATTACCAAAAAGCCGAGGGTTCCGAGTTGAAGTACGAAAACATTCCAAAATTCTAGTTCCAATTTCATTATCATTAAGTGTGTTCATCTGATTTGTCACATATTCACAGATTATAGGCATGTTATAGTGACTATTATTAATAGGAGGAGAAGAGTGATAATCCGGAGGGTTAGAATGAATATTAGTACATCTATTCGTCTGTGGTTGTAATGTGAATGGCACTATTTAACACCGCCTTTTCATACTAAAATTTGATCTAATAGTATAGCTACAAGATGATATGGAAGTGGATCTGAGTTTAATTCTGAGCATAAAACTAATTTTTGTTTACCTTGTTTATCTAACAGTCTTAACCTGCCAGTATCCATACTATAATCTAAAATTTCTTTTTTATCGTTAACTTGTAATTCTATATTAATCAAAAAAGTTTCGCCTAGATATTTTTTAACATTTAGCAAACCATATAAAAAACCATCTTGAGAACTAATTTTCCAAAGTTCATCTCCATATTCATCACAACAGGATTTCCTTAAAACAAATAATTCTTCGCTATTACATGCTTTTATCTGAAAGGTTTCACTTTCAATCTGATCAATATTGAATATTGATAATATTTCTGAGAAACTTCCTACGTCTTTTTTACTGTAACGATATACTACTTTTTTATCACATTTGTATACAGGATATCCTAACAAATCAGTAACTTCAAGCGCTGAACAATTTACAAACGAAAAGAAACAACTTAAAAATGTAGATACCACAATTTGTTTATTAAATAATTTAAATAAATTCATTTTTATTTTCATCCTTATATTAAATCAATTTTTTAGTTCTTTAAAATATTTTGTCCATTTAACTAAATCATCTTTGGCATCATCAAGAAATTTGAAAACAGAGCTTAAATTAGTTGATTTTGTTGGTTGTTCTACTTGTACAGCAACTGTTTCTGATGATTTTACTTTTAAAATCAAATCAGCCAAATCCACAGATGATGTTTTATTCATTTTTCTTTCAAATTCAGAAACACAATAACTTTCTGCTTCGTTTAAAAGCCCTTCCGGAAAATTTGTATCTGGCAATATGATTTTTTTAAACTTATCTTGTTGGTCCTTAGATAAGTAAAGCAAACAATCAAATTTTGGGCTAAGTATGTAACTAAGTCTACCTTCCTTTATTAACAACTTTTCAAACAACTTTTTCGCTTTTTGAATGTTATTGGTATAAACCTTATATGTACTTGATGGATCTTGTTTTTCACCCAACAATTGCTTATAGAATCCTTTATATTCCGAAGGCTTTTGTTCGCCTCTTTTTATTGCAACCAAAAAACTTTCTATTTTTTTCTTTTTAAAATATTTTTCAGCAAACTGGGCTGCTTTTTTGGTAAACTTGATTTGCCCGTGTTTTAACATACAACTTTTCCTCCTTTCAATGATCAAAACAAAGATATTATATCATAAATTTTCAATTTTGTCCATTAATTAAGATTAATTGAATTCAACACACTTTGACAATTTTAATGTAACGCATAAAATACTTGTGAATTTTAATCCTCCTTTTGAGCAAAAATAGAGCACCTGGAATTCAGGCACTCTGTACAAGAAAGGCCGTGAAATAATATTTCACAATATCATTTTACCATACTACAATCGGGAATTTCGGGAAAGCTTTAAAAAGCGATTGTGTTTTTTTCGTTCTGTGCTCCCATCTCCGAGCACACCCATATTTTGAGCAATCTGCTGCCGACTTAAGCCCTGAGAATATCTAAGTGTTAATATTATTCTCATCTCGCTGTCTTTAACGCTTGATATAAATCTATCAAGACGATTTAATTCATAAAAGCATTTCTTTAAATTAAGGTCTAAAAGGCTTTTTAAGTCTGCGATTTCTGTGACATAGTTTGCAATTTTATCGGATACACCGTTCCCGTTTGGGATCCCCGTTATTTTTGCGTTGCAGCTTGTTGCCAATGCTTCAAGTTCAGAAAGCCTCCTTTGTTGTTCCTTGATTTCTTTTCTCAAATAATAAAGTTGTGAAAGCTCTTTTTTAGTCAATCAAAATCACCTCAAAATATGCAATCTTTTTTAGTATTTCTTAGGCTCACGCCTTCAATTTTCATAACTGCTCCGCTTGTCATTTCTGATATTCTGTCAACTGTTTTTTCGGCAATGCCGCTTTTGTTTATGAGTTCATTCAAACTGTGATTGCTTGAAAAAATAGTTGCCTTTTTGCAGTTATATCTTTTATTTATCAAGTCAAACAGCAAGCCTTGAAGCCACGTATCGTTTGAATTTTTAGTAAATATTTCTGTTCCCAAGTCATCGAAAAATAAGACTTCAATATTTGCAAATCTTTCAATTAAGTTTTGCTCCGTAAGACTTGATTCTCGGTTAAACGTGGACTTTACCGCCTTTGAAATCTCAAATAAATTTGTGAACAGCACCGGAACACACTTTGAAATTAAGTTATGAGCCATGCAAGCGGTTAAGTGTGTTTTTCCAACTCCTTTATCTCCAAAAAGATAAATTCCATATCCGTTTTTGATTGTTTCTTCGTATAGCTCGCAGTACTTGTGGCACCTTTTAAAAGCTCTGTCAAAGCTTGAATTAATCCCTGTTTTTGAATTTTCAAAAGTAACATTTTTGTACCGCTCGCCAAGTAGGGAAAGCTTTTTAAGCTTTTCGATTTTTCGCATTAGTTCCAATTTTTCTTGACGGATTTTTTCTTCTTCCTGATGTTTTTGCATACACTTGCACATAACTCGGAATGTCCGTTTAATTCCCATAAATTCTGCGGTTCTAAGAATCTTAGCGCCACAAACAGAACACACCTCTTCGCTATTCGGGATATTCTGTGCAAAGCTTTTTAGGGTTGCTTCCATAGCTTACACCTCCCGAATTTTTGGCGTCTTTTTGTGTCCAGCTTAAAATTGTTGCGTAGTGAGATTTATATCTTTTACCGCTCGACGCAATATAACTTGATAGCCGCTCGATATAACTTTCTGTTTCTGCTCCAAACTTTGATTTTAGCTTTTGGAGTTCATCAGCCGACAAAAGCACATTTCCAAACTCGCCAAATTTTTCTTTAATTATTTCTTTTTTATTTTTGGTTTTAAGTTTTTGGTTTTTGGTTTTAAGTATATTCACATTTTGCGTCACACTTTTTGTACCAATTTGTATATCCGTTTGTGTCACGGTTTGTGTATTCATTTGTGTACCATATAGGGAAACAACAGAGTTCATTTTATAAATTGTAGCTCTGTTTCCACCACGTTCTTTAAAATCTAAAAGACCAAATTGTTTTAATTTATTTCTTGACTTGTAAAATTCATTTTTAGTGAGCTTTGATTCCGATAGAAGCGTTAAAATTGGGGCATTAAATTCACGCCATGAAAATCTATTTGCCATGCTCATGAGCCCATGCCATAAACAAATGTCAGATTTACTAATTCCTGAATTGTAACGAATCCAATTGTTAAACGCCAGTATCTCTGCTAAGTAGTTCACTTTGTTCACCTCGATTTTTTAAAATGGTAAATCATCAAGTAAATCTTCGCTTGCTTTTTCTATTTCTTGTTCCGTGATAATTTCACGTATCATAAATCCTTTATAATATTTTCCGTCAACCTCGTTTGAATAATATTTTGCAATAAGCCAAATTTCATCTTTTGGCCTATATTCTTTTGCAATTCTTTTTGCTGTTTCTCCAAAAGCACAGCATTCCGCAAATGTAGGCTTATTCCACCCACCTGTTATGTCGTCTTTCCCGTTACTTATTTGAAGTAAAAATTTAATGCCGTTCGATTTTATTTCCTTGAAGTCATCATAAATTCTACCTCTAAAAATCACCGTATTTACGTAGCAGTTTCCGCTGTAAATATTTGCCTCATTTTCAAAAATTTTTATAGTTTTATTCATAAATAAATTCTCCTATCTCTATTACGGCCTGTTCGTCAGTCTTGCTTTATCTGCCACAGGCAGCGCAATCCTGCGAACCATCATAAATTTTCGTTGTTTTTATATTTGATTTCTCCTCTAAACTTTTTATTTTTACTTCCACTCTTGGAATCTTTGAATATCTTTTTTCAAAATGTATTTTGCAAATTTGTGCGTCATCGTGGTAAGCGACTTTATTAAGTCCGTCCAAAACAATTTTTATAATGTTGTCGGAATCGGGCTTTTTCGTTGCCCAACCGCTATCCGAATATTTCCCACTAAAAAAAGCAAGTATATTGACTTCCAAAGGAACACCTTTTTTAAAAAATGTTCTTGAAACAGCCATATAACTTGCTTTTACTAATTTTTCATATTCACTTGTTTGCTTTGGTGTATATGTTACTTGTTTTCCAAACCTTATGCACATTCGAGGTCGCTGTTTGCCTCTTGGCTTACCTAAGATTTTAAATTTTATTTCCACTTTCTTTTGAAAACCCTTTCTTTGAAATTTCTTGAAGCCCTGCCAAAATATCCGACCGCTGTTTTTGCGTTAAATCCCTAAAACTTTTTAATTTATACCTATTTAAAATCATGTTGTAAATCTTTTCGCCGTCATCAATTTTCCTTATGATGTCTTTTAAAATGTTTGCGTCTTTTATGCTGATTTTTTCCGTTTCTATTTCGGGTAAATCTTCGCCGGAGTAAATGTATAAGCCAAGCCCAAACATAGCCAAGTTTTTAACCAAACACCGCATAATTGTTTTGTTTACGTCAAACATTGTTGCGGCTTCAACGAGGATATCTTTTTTGAGTTTTGTATTATAAGTATAGCTTGTGGATTTCATAGTTTTATTTGCCGAATCCATAACGGGCAGCCACATTGTGTGTGTTAAATCATTAATAGTAACATCTGTAAAAACCATATATCCAACATTTTCATCAAAAACATAGGGGAGTTGTTTTTCCCCGAATAAATGTATTTTGTATGTTGCGTTCGGATATTTCTTTTTTACCTCCGCCCAAGCGTACGGCCACGAAAGATAAGTTAAATCTTTTTTCTTTTCGATGTGGTCATTTACGTTAATCTCAAAAAGTGTTTCAAATACTGATTTATTTTCTGTCATAAAAATTTTTCTCCTTTACTCTTTTAAATCGTGATGTTCTAAATCGGCCATTTCTGCTTCATAGTCGGGAAGCTCTGCCGTGAATTTAAAATGTACATCCAAGCATTCTTCGCAACAATCAAAGCCGTTCAAAACATAGTAGTCATCGCCTTCGTAAATATCTGCGTCGCAAAAATAACATTTTAAAGCTGGCTTTGCTTCGCTGTCGGGTGGTTCAAGATATGCTCTGTCATCTAATAGTTCCATTATTTTTTCACACTCCGTATTTCTTTTTTTAAAATTTCAAGCTCCCGTGCAATTTCTAAAAAGGTTTTTTCCGATTTAAACTCAAGTTTTTGAACTTCCGAATAATTGTAAATTCCCCAAATCATGCAGCTAAAGCTGACTATTAATAAAACTAATTCCATTTTTATTTTCCTTTCTTGATTTATTTTTTAGGTTTTATTTTTTGGCATACAATTTTAAAAGCGTCTAAAGTCTTTCTTTCTAAATCTCTTATTTCTCGCCACTGATATACCAAAACGCAAATTAAAATAAAAATTATTGATAATAAAAATATTTGCATTATTTTTTGCTCCTTTCTGAAATAAAAAAATCGCCCTGATTTTTTCAAGAACGATTTTGATTGATTATTTTCCTTTATTGTGATATGCTATTCATTAGAGATTGTAAAAATCTGTCGGATAACTCTTTTTGTAAACATTGTGATTGGCTTGAAGCCTCATTATTACTGAGTTTGTTCAAGTCCCTATTGGTTATCCCGACCAATGTTGTGTTCAGTCGATTATTATATAATCGGCTTTTTTGTTTGTAATAAAATTCGGTTATAATTGTTCTAAAGAAATCAAATTATATTAGTTTTTCTCTATTATTATGAAAGGAATTTTTCCTTAACATAATTATGGAGGTTGAAAATTAACATTTACATTAAAAAAACTTATGGTTACGTAATAACCGAAAAAGATGCAATATCTATTACTAAAAGTTTACTCGATACTTATAGTCCACCGACAACGAAAAGTGAGAATTGGAAATATTGGATAACGCATATAGGTTTTACCACTTGTATGGAATGTTTGGATTTGAATGGTAAAATTTATTCTATGGAAGATATGGGTTTTGAAGAACCGCCGCTTCATCCGAGGTGCAGATGTAAAGTATTACCACTGAAAGCAGTTATTGCCGGGAATACAACAAAAGATGGAAAAAACGGTGCTAATTTCTTTTTGAAATATATAGGCAGACTACCAGATTATTATATTTCAAAGGAATAAATTAGTAATTTAGGATGGAAGCCAAGTAAATCACCTAAGAAGTTTGCTCCAAATAAGATTATTACTGGCGGCATATACAGAAATAGAAATGATCACTTACCTCAAATTATCGGAAGAGTGTGGTATGAGGCTGACATAAACTATTATGAAGGAAAAAGAAATAAGCATAGACTGCTGTGGTCAAATGATGGATTAATATTTGTAACATATGACCACTATTCAACATTTTATGAAATAATTTAAGGATATTTTAATATGAGTGAGAAAAAAATAATAAACTTAGATTTGACAGGATGTAAATATCTCGGCGAAATTCATGAGAGAATTAGAGAAGCATTTAATTTTCCGGAATGGTATGGACGAAATTGGGACGCTTTCTGGGATTTGCTATGGAGCGAATGCGATGCTGATAAAGTTGAGATATTAGGTGAATCAACTATACCCGAAAAATTCAAACATGATATAGATATTATGCATAGAGTTCTTGAAGATAATAAAAAAGAACATAATGAATATGGATGGAAATCGTTTGATTTTGAGATAATAGACTAAAAATTTAAGCATTACCACTGACTACAAATAGCTTAAATACTGACTTATTCTATGCACTGTAAAACAAGTTGTGATACAAAAGAAATCACTTATGAAATTTATTTTGAAAACGAAATACGCCTGCGGTATTTAAAGTGCCTGCAGGCGTAAGGTGTTTTATTTAACGTATAAGAGAAAAGTTTCTCAATTTTGTGATATGATGGGTTTAATAAATCGAAATTTAGGAGGTTGTTTATTCATATGGATACACTGGAAATAAAAAAAGTAGAAAGAGGAGCAGTTTTAGCAGATGATCTTATTTGTTTTGTTGAAAATTTTTCATAGGAAGATGTAAAAGATCATATGTTAAGTGAGCTTAGATCATGGACATTCACGGATTGGGAAACCCCGTTTGTAGCAATAGTAAATGGTCAAATTGTAGGAATGGCTTACATCAGAAAAGAAGATTATTATCCGTTACCTGAAATATATCCATGGATATCGGGTGTGTTTGTGACAGAAAATTTTCGTGGACATAGGATTAGCGAAAAGCTGATTTCCTTTGCTAACGAGTACGCAAAGGAGAATGGATTTGATAGAACATATATCCCTTCACTACATGTAGGATTATACGAAAAGTATGGATATCGTTATCTCAAAGATATTATTAATTATGATAATGAAACGGACAGATTGTACGTCAAAGAACTATAAAGACAATTTGATAACTTGCGTTTTACTTTTGTTTACCTTGTGTCGATTCTCCGTTTGCTTGTTCTTTGGAAATTAAAGGTTTTTTGAAAATTTTACGTTCGAATTTTATTTTTTAAAGTAGTTTTCCTTTTCGTGCTTTGTAGAAAATATTTTTGATTTGAGATACTGTTGCTTTCATTTTATAAATTATCATCTCGAGGCACTATTAAATATTATGCAATAATTTTGTTAGCTTGTAAGATGTAATTATATCGAAATTTTTCTAAGAAATATTGGATTATTCACAATATCAAAACATTTAGCAGTGCAAATTTTGATTTTATATTAAAAATATTATATAATTAGTAATTATAAGGAACTCATTGTGTAT